>OKVE01000022.1_pt1 | contig 68276 bp, 51 predicted proteins | sample 1604781 | NCBI WGS metagenome assembly OKVE01 (sample SAMN01760918, study PRJEB22395) | human gut metagenome
AAAACTCCGATGATGGTCAGTTGACTCTATGGGAAAATTTCTTTGGACAGTAGTGATTACAGAAATATTGACAGCAATGGGCATTTATCACGTAAAATCATTATTTTTGCATTAAAATTATATTGACGACTTATAACGGATGAGTATTTTGAAACCCTTCAAATAAGAACGTTGCTTTACTACAACGCAATCACGGTTTTGAACAAATTAAACAATTATCGATTGGGTTATCAACGAATAAGACTTATTTATTTTTGTAACGAGTCAGAATTATGAAACAATTTTCAGAAGCAACACGTGTACAGATGCCTGCTATGGTTCATCTAACCCGAATAGGATATACTTATTTTGGTAAATTAAGTGAGGACCAAAATGGCATCATCTATGATGGTAATACGAACATTCTTTTGCCGGTTTTTGAAAAACAATTTAAAAAGCTGAATCCGGACCATGAGGGAGAATATCTTCAAGTGCTGAAAGATATTCGTAAGGAATTGAACGATGATGACTTGGGACGTGGTTTCTATAATCGTCTTAAAGCAGTGTCACCCGTAAAATTGATAGATTTCGACACAATAAGAAACAACACATTTCATTTTACAGCTGAATTTACCTGTAAAAACGGGCAAGATGAGTTCCGTCCTGATATTACTCTGTTTGTAAACGGTTTGCCGCTTTGTTTCATTGAGGTAAAGAAACCTAACAACCATGGTGGAATGTTAGCAGAAAGTGAACGAATGAATAAAGAACGTTTTCCCAATAAAAAGTTCCGCCGTTTCATCAATATCACGCAATTGATGATATTCAGTAACAATATGGAATATGATGCATTGGGTGGAATTGTTCCAATACAAGGGTCGTTCTATTGTACTGGCGCACGTTCCTACTCTCCATTCAACTGCTTTCGTGAAGAAAATCCGAGTGGGTTGAAAGTCGCACCTTATCACCGCGACTTCCCATACAAAGACATTGACAGGGATGTAGAGAAAAAGATATTGTCTGACTACAATTGTCAGGTAATCCACACAAGTCCGGAATATCACACCAATCTATATTTCAATACACCAACAAACAGGATCCTGACCTCCATGTGTTCACCCGAACGATTATTGTATATCATCAGATATGGCATAGCATATGTCAGAATGGAACGTGAAGTGGATGGAAAGATTGAATCTACTGACCAAAAGCATATCATGCGTTATCAACAGTTGTTCGCATCGCTGGCTATTCGCAAGAAATTGGGAGAGGGCGTGAAATCAGGTGTAGTATGGCACACACAAGGCAGTGGAAAAACCGCTTTATCCTATTATCTGACCTATATCCTCAACGATTTCTATGCCAAGCAGAATAAGGTTGCTAAATTTTATTTTATAGTTGATCGTCTTGATTTATTGGAGCAAGCTACACAAGAGTTTGAAGCACGCGGTCTGGTAGTTTCAACTGCAAACACAAGAGCTGAACTGATGGAACAGTTCCGTAGTAACCAGGCACAACAAGGGGTGAGCGGTCAAGCTGAAATTACCGTAGTAAATATACAACGCTTTGCGGAAGATAAGGAGAAGGTACGCATCAATGATTATGCAACCAATCTCCAACGCATATTCATTCTTGACGAAGCACACCGTGGATATAAACCTGGTGGCTGCTTTCTGGCTAACCTTTTTGATGCGGACACTGACGCCATAAAAATTGCACTTACCGGCACACCGCTATTGAAAGAGGAACGAGCTAGTTGTAAGGTGTTCGGAAACTACCTACACACTTATTACTATGATAAGTCCATAGCTGATGGTTATACGTTGAAAATCATAAGAGAGGATATTGAAACCTCTTATAAGGAACGACTTTCAGACGTATATGACGAATTAGATACTTTGGTACAGAAGAAGGACATACGCAAATCTGAAATCATAGAACATCCAAGTTATGTAAAAGAATTAGCCCGCTATATCATGAATGACTTAAAAGAGTTCCGTAAGATACAAGGTGACGATACTTTGGGCGGTATGGTCATCTGCGAAACCAGTGAGCAGGCACGACGGCTCTATGACATTTTTGAGGAAGAATGGCAGAAATTTAAGCCGAAACCTATTAAAATAAAACTGAAAGACGGAACTTATGTTGTTGGTGAGCCGGAACCAGATTACAATTCAAAAAACAGACCATTGAAAGCCGGAATAATTCTTCATGATACGGACGACAAAGAAACGAGGAAACAGATTATCAAAAATTTCAAGAGAAATATGACTGTAGACATTCTTATTGTCTTCAATATGCTCTTGACAGGATTCGACGCTCCTCGTCTGAAACGTTTGTATTTCGGCCGTAAATTGAAAGACCATAATTTGCTTCAGGCTATAACCAGAGTGAATCGTCCTTATCGTGGTATGCGTTACGGATTTGTCATTGATTTTGCTGATATCAAACGCAACTTCGAAGAAACGAATGAGGCCTATTTAAGAGAACTAAACCGCTTCAATGATGTTGACGAAACAGGACAAGAGGCTGCTACAGATACATTTACTCAAGTCATTGAGGATAAGAAAGAGATATTGAACCAAATGAAGAAGATTCGTCAGACACTTTTCAATTATTCCTATGATAATGCGGAGGAATTTTCTTCTGAAATATCTACTGAGGAAGATAAAACTGTGCTACTTGATTTAAAGCAGGCATTGGAATCGGCAAAAAACATGGCAAATCTTGTGCGTACTTTCGGTGACGAGGAGATAAAAGGACAGTTCTCCAAACTTGAAATTACAAAATTGCCACAACTCTTATCCGAAGTGCAAAGACGTATAGGCATCATCAACCAAAAGGAGGCATTCTGTACAAGCGATGCGATGAAGACACTTATCAATGAGGCGATGATGGATATTGAGTTTACGTTCTCAAAAATAGGTCAAGAAGAGATGCGCCTCATATCAGGTGGTGCCGAGCTGAAAGCCAAATGGCAGCGTACTATTAATTCTTTCACTCAAAACTTTGATCAGGAAGACCCGGAATTAATTTCGTTGCGTGATGCTTTTATGGAACGTTTCAAAGAACATGGATTTGTGATTGACAGCATAGCCAAATTCAATGAAGAAAGTAAGGCTTTAGATGAAATCATAGGTCGCCTGCAAGACTTGCAAAAGCGCAACAATGTTTTATTGAAAAAGTATAAAGGAGACAAAAAGTTTGCGCGTGTTCATAAACGCATTCGTGAGGTAAACAAACAAAGGAAAGAAAATGGACAAAAACCGATGTTCTCGTTTCTCGACGACGAGATAGTAGTCATTCTAAACATAATAAAAGATGATGTGGACGCCAAGGTCTATGACCGTAACGATATTCTGAAAAAAGATGCTTATTTTGGACGTACAGTAATGTCCCTCATTAATGGATGTTTGTATCATTTTCCGCAAATAAAACCTGAAATGGAAGATTACAAGTTCATTCAAACACGTATTTCACAACAGTATATAAACCAATATAACGCCACTTATGGCATTTCATAAAATTATGTCTGATATTAAAGAAAAAACATTAAAGCTCATTGACGGGCTTAAAGCTACCTGCCAGTCATATGGTATGGGAAACGACGGCAACGAATATAAAATCATTACTCAGGTATTTCTTTATAAGTTTCTGAACGACAAGTTTGGCTATGAACTTAAAAACGCAAAAAGCGATATAGCGAAGAAGCTGAACGGAGAGGAAAAATGGGAAACAGCATACGAAAACCTTTCGGATAATGAACGTATGCTCATACAAAATGCCATTTCTCCTGATGTACCAATACTAGAACCCTACCACTTGATTGCCAATCTTTGGAACCAACAAGGGAAAGGTGATTTTGACACAATCTTTGATGACACAATGGTTGATATAGCCGAAAAGAATGCAGACATCTTCTCTACACAAACTACGGCAAATACCAAGATCCCTCTTTTTGAGCCTTTAACACCATTTGTCACAGACAGCGCGCAGCGGGCACAATTCGCACGTGCTTTGGTAGATAAACTTGTTAACTTCTCTTTCGAAGAGGCGTTTGCACAAAACTACGATTTTTTCTCCAGCATCTTTGAATACCTTATCAAGGATTACAACACCGCAGGAGGCGGAAAATATGCCGAATATTATACTCCTCATGCCATTGCAACGATCATGGCACGACTGTTAGTTGGTGATAATACTGATTTACATAACATTGAATGTTACGACCCATCAGCAGGTACAGGTACTCTTTTGATGGCCCTTAGTCACCAGATTGGCGAAGACCGTTGCACAATTTTCTCACAGGATATTTCACAGCGAAGCAACAAAATGTTGAAGTTGAATCTGTTACTAAATGGACTTGTATCTTCGCTAGATAACGCTATTCAAGGAGATACTCTTGTCCATCCTTACCACAAAAGCGATGATGGTCAGCAATTGCGGCAATTCGATTTTGTCGTAAGCAATCCACCATTCAAGATGGACTTCTCTGACACAAGGGAAAAAATAGCCGCCATGCCTGCCAGATTTTGGGCAGGAGTTCCAAAAGTGCCCGCTAAGAAGAAAGAATCTATGGCTATATACACATGTTTTATTCAGCACGTTATAAACTCTCTAAAGAAGACGGGTAAAGGAGCTGTTGTCATACCAACAGGATTTATTACTGCAAAAAGCGGCATCGAAAAAAAGATACTTCAAAAGATTGTGGATGATAAGATTGTGTTTGGGTGTGTGTCAATGCCCAGTAACGTATTCGCCAATACCGGAACCAACGTCAGCGTATTATTTTTAGACAAGTCAGCCACTGCCGATAAAGTGATTTTAATTGATGCTAGCAAGTTAGGTGAAGAATACAAGGACGCAAACGGACTGAAAAAAGTACGTCTGAATGATGACGAAATTGAAAAAATAGTCGGTACGTTTCAGCGTAAGGAATCCGTTGATGACTTTTCTGTGGCTGTTACATACGATGAAATTAAAGAAAAAGGTTACAGCCTCTCTGCCGGACAATACTTCGACATCAAGATTGACTACGTGGATATTACCGAAGAGGAGTTTAACCAACGTATGGCAGAATATAAACATACACTAGCACAACAGTTTGAAGAGAGTCATCGGTTGGAAACGGAAATTATGAAACAGTTGGATGCTCTGCAGTTCAACACAAACGTAGGTAATAATGAATAACGAAATACAATTTTTACTATACAACCTTCCTAATGAAGAGGGGAAGGTGCAGGTCGTGATAAAAGACGAAACCATTTGGTGTACCCAAAAGGCAATGTCACAGCTTTTCGGGGTTGGGGTTCCTGCCATCAGTAAGCATCTGAAGAATATTTTTAAAGAAGGAGAGTTGCAGAAAGAAGTGGTTGTTTCCAAAATGGAAATAACCACTCGGCATGGTGCCATAGAAGGCAAGACACAAACATCTTCTGTAGATTTCTATCATCTTGATGCAATTATTGCTGTTGGTTATCGGGTCAATTCTGCGCGAGCTACAAAATTCCGTCAATGGGCGACTAAGATTCTCAATGAATATATACGCAAAGGATTTGTGCTTGATGATGACCGTCTGAAACAAGGCACAGCAGTTTTCGGCAAAGATTATTTCCGTGAATTGCTCGAAAGAGTACGTTCTATCCGTGCCAGCGAACGCCGCATCTGGCAGCAGATTACGGACATCTATGCCGAATGTAGCATTGATTACGACAAGAATTCGCCAACCACACACGACTTCTATGCAATGGTTCAAAACCGGTTCCATTATGCTATTACAGGACAGACAGCAGCAGAGATTATTTACACAAAGGCTGACCATACTAAAAATAGTATGGGATTGACAACCTGGAAGAATGCACCTAACGGCAGGATACTAAAATCAGATGTAACAGTGGCAAAGAACTATTTGCAAGAAAAGGAAATACGTCAGTTGGAGCGTACTGTTACGTCATATTTCGACTATATCGAAGGTCAAATAGAGCGTCAGAATACTTTTACAATGGAGCAGTTTGCAGCCAGTGTCAACAAGTTCCTTACGTTTAATGACTATCGGATTCTTCCGGACAAAGGACGTATTTCTGCAGCACAAGCCAAGGCTAAGGCCGAAAGTGAATATGATATTTTCAATAAAACTCAACGAATAGATTCTGATTTTGATAAGCAAGTTAGAAAGATGTTAGATAAATAAACTGTGAAAGTATGGAAGATGAAAACAAACTAATCAAAGAGATTCAAGATCAATGCAAATATTTTGCAAAAGATATTGTAACTCGTCTTTGCAAGCGTGCTATTCGCAAAATGAATTCTTGGAATATACAAATTGGATCAGACAATTATCCAGCATCATTTAACTTCTTTGATATTCTTTCTATTGAGCGCCAAAGTAAGTGTTATGATGAAATTAGTCCCTATTTACAAAAAACTATAGAAGAAACGTTAGACAATGAATACGACAACTTATTGCCACAGGAACGCTTTTTTATTGATTATAGTCAATGTTATTACGATAACGGTTATGACCCTTTATCTATTCAGCAACTAATTTACAATTGTTTCGATGAATTGCTCAACGAACATTGGCAAACAAAGAAAATATCTAATTTTGAAGGATCAAGATAATGGTAATGAATTTAAAAAAATATAAATTGGGAGAAATTCTTGATGTTATAAGAGGTACAAGTCTTAGCGGTGAATTTTATGCCACAAAAGGAGATTATATTCGTTTGACTTGTGGAAACTTCGATTACCAAAATAATTGCTTTAAAGAAAACAAATCAAAGGATAATATTTACTATATAGGAGATTTCAAGTCTGAATTTCTGATGAACAAAGGGGATATTATTACCCCCCTGACTGAACAAGCAATAGGTTTGCTTGGCTCTACTGCAATTATTCCAGAAAGCGGTAAATATATACAAAGCCAAGATATCGCAAAAATTGTTTGTAAAGAGGATTTGTTGGACAAAGATTTTGCTTTTTATCTAATATCCTCTACTATTGTCAAGCAACAGCTAAGTGCTGCGGCCCAACAGACAAAAATACGTCACACTTCTCCTGATAAGATCAAAGATTGTACAGTATGGATTCCCGAATTAACTGAACAGAAATGCATAGGTAAGTTACTCCGAACTCTTGATTATAAGATTGGACTCAATCGTGCGATAAATCAGAATTTAGAGGCGATGGCAAAGCAACTTTACGATTACTGGTTTGTACAGTTTGATTTTCCTGATGAAGATGGCAAGCCGTACAAGTCAAGCGGTGGTAAGATGATTTGGAATGAGAAACTTAAAAAGATGATTCCCAAAGAGTGGACAAATGCAAACATTTATCAATTAGCAAACATTTCTAAAGAATCAGTAAATCCACAAGCACAGCCTAATGATTTATTCAAGCATTACAGTTTGCCTGAGTATGACAAAACAAGAACTCATGCAGAGGAATATGGGGTAGATATTCAAAGTGCTAAGTTTGTGGTTACTAATGATTGTATTCTTGTATCTAAACTTAATCCTTGGACAAGTCGAGTAATCTGCGGAAATAAAGAATCCAATCAGATTTGTTCTACTGAATTTGTAGTATGGAAACCGATTTCTATGAGAACAAAAGGTTTCTTGTTCATGTTGGCTAAAAGTGCAAAATTCATTGAGTATTGCACACAAGGTGCTACTGGCACTTCTCATAGCCACAGAAGAATAAATCCAGAACTGATGATGAAATATGAGTTCCCATACAATTCTGAAATAGCAATGAAATTCTCTATTTTTATCGAAAATATAATAGAGCAATTGCATACTAATATCACACAACTCAAAGTGCTTACTAAGCAACGCAACGAACTTCTACCGCTTCTGATTAATGGTCAAGTATCGGTAAATTCTGATTTATGGAACGACATAATTTGACACAAGTTGTTATAGAAGGTATAGCAAATATCTTAGGAGATACTAAAGAAGGTTTAAATGGTTCAGAAATACACAAATGCCTTTTGTTATCAAACATAGAGGATGTTGATGACAAAAATACAAAGCGTATTCGTTTATATAATGCTTTTGCTAAAGCATGTAACGAATCCAAATGTTCAAATCAAGTATTAAAATTTATTACTGTCGCTCTTGCACCAGAGCGATATGTTAATGATAGACAGCGATTTGAGAGTTTGAGAGAAAAAATTAACCAACAGCTTGCTTTTTGTGGATACAAATATAATGCGGACGGCAGTTTTTCGAGAATAGAAAGAGCTAGCACTATATCAGATGTCGAGATAAAAGCAAAAAATTTAAAAATGGAGATTGACAAAAGAAAATCTCATATTGAAATATCTAAATATTGTAAAGCAGAACTACTCCAAAATAACTATTTTCATGCTGTGTTTGAAGCTAACAAAGGCTTATTTCAAAGAATAAGAGATTTGTCTGGAGTCGCAGAAGATGGAAATAAACTCATCGAGTTCGTTTTTAGTACAAATCCAGTCTTAATAATTAACAACTATATCACTAAATCAGAAAAAGATGAGCATAGCGGATTTGCTAATTTGTTAAAGGGGCTTTGTGGAATGTTTAGAAATCCAGAAGCACACGAACCCAAAGTGCTATGGAACATAGATGAACAAGATGCTTTGGAGATTTTGGGAATTATCTCATATTGCCATAGAAGATTAGATAATGCACAAAAAATAAGAATGGTATGATGCACAATGGATACGACCTAAATTAGGTGATGTTTGTGAGACAATCTCAGACACATACAAGGGTGATTCTCCTGAAGTTGTCCTTATAAACACTTCAGACGTATTGGCAGGTAGATGCTTAAATCATACGAAAATTCCTAATAAGGATTTGAAAGGTCAATTCAATAAGACTTTTCAAAAAGATGATATTCTATATAGTGAGATTCGTCCAGCAAACGAACATTTTGCCTATGTGGATTTCGTTCCGACAGTTATATAGCATCTACAAAATTGATGATAATAAGGAGACAATATAAATTCTGAATTTCTATATTACATTCTGCAAAGCCAATCTGTGATTGACGAATTGCAAATGTTAGCAAAAACACGTTCTGGAACTTTTCCGCAGATTGCTTTTAGTGAATTAGCTAATTTGAACATCTTTCTGCCGCCTTTGCCTGTACAGACACGTATTGTTAAATTCCTAAAGGCGATTGATTTAAAAATAGAAGTGGACCGCCGTATAAATGATAATTCTCATGCGTTTGACGCTCTCAGAATGGCGTCGGCGCTGAGGAAGTCCGGTTTTTGCCCGAAATTTGGCAAAAACCGGACTTTTTGTTAATGCGCTGAATAACAGAATGTTATAGCGTTGACGGCTTGAATCTTTAAATGTTAAAAAACATAACTCGGCCGTTTACCGCTCAAAAGTGGCCCGTTTACAACATGAAAGTGGTGCTTTTTTAATGCAGAAACAGCCGTTTTAGAGGCTGAAAAGTATGGTTTTTGAGTATTATTTCTGCATAAAAGTAAACTTGTGTTAAAGGATTGACGCGTGAAATGTTCTTATTTTAACATCCGTTATACTTACGTTTCCTAGATTGAAAAATATTTTTGTCCTGACTTTTTACTACCGTCATTCAGTTTTGTATTTTTCGTCTTAGTTGTAATTTTTCATTAATGTTTGGAATGATTATTGTATGCTTTCTTGCAGGTATTGCGAGCCAAGGCAAGAAACGGCAGACTACAAGTTGGTGACAAAAGACAATAAAACAGTAGAAATTATCAGTCTTATTGTCTTTCATTAGCCATATATGATCTTATGACTGATAGAGGCTTTAGACCATAAATAATGCTGTGATGTCCTTGCCATAACTGTAAACTTTTTGTTTATATATATAATGTAAGGTGCAAAAGACTCTTTAAATAACCTTTTTGTCTTATAATTTTACAAAAAATCAAGATTTTTTATGTTGTGAACCATTGTGAACTTGTTTTGAACTTGCTTTTAGCGTATCTTTGCAATCACAAACTATAAAACCTTAAAAAGACTGTTGGGTATGGAGAAAAAGAAACTAATGATTATGTTTGCTGCCGCATTGTCGCTTTGCGCATGTTCTTCCGGTGACGGAACAGGGCAGCAGGAAGAGCCGGAAACACCGGTGGCTCACAATATACCGATAAAGATTAGCACGTCGATTGATGACGTGAGTGATACACGTGCCAATGATTATGGCTTTGAAACAGGCGACGCAGTAGGACTGTTTGTGGTAAACAACACTGCCGACGGAACGCCCGGACAACTGCTCAGCAGCGGAAACTATGTTGACAACATGAGGTTCACCTATGGAGGTACATGGACTCCCGACGAGCAGATTTACTGGAAAGATGAAAGCACGCGTGCAGACTTTTATCTCTATTACCCCTATACGCCGACGCTGACGTCGGTAAATGCAATGCCCTTCAGCACAATGGCAGACCAGACAACACAGAATGCATACAAGGCGTCTGACCTGCTGGTGGGATATACAAAGAGCGTGGCGCCTACTGAGAATGCAGTAAAAATCAGCGCCTCGCACGTGATGAGTCAAATAATGATAACGCTCGCGCCAGGAAACGGATTTACCGACGAGAGTCTGGCTAAGTCGGCCGTGTCTGTGAAGATAAACGGCATAAAGACGCAGAGCACCGTTGACCTTGCCACCAAGGCCGTGACGGCCACGGGAACAGCCACAAGCGTAACGCCGCTGAAAGAAGTCGACAGCTACAAGGCGCTTATTGTGCCGCAGACAGTGGAGCAGGGCAACCTGATAACGGTCAATGTTGACGGACGCGACTTTAACCTGCAGAAGGCGTTCACCTTTGTGGGCGGCAAGCGCCACAGATTTACCGTTACGCTGAACAAGACCAGCAACGGCATAAACGTAACCATTGACCAATGGGAAGACGACGGCATCGATAATGGCGGAACGGCAGAATAGACTCTATAAAAATATAGTATTAATGAAGCATGCTAAACCTTAACGCCATAAAAAACAGTGATGCAAATGATTAAAATTAAGAGCAACCAATACAAATTTTTAATATATATAATCACAGCCTGCCTTGTTATGACGGGCTGTTCTGACGACTTGTTCAGCGGAGATGACAGCCGCGGCAGCGGCAACCGCATAACTTTGTCGGGCGAAATAGACCAGCTGGCGGTTACGAGAGTAAATGACAGCGGGTTTGCCGACGGCGACGTGATGGGCGTGTATATTGTCGATTACAACGGCAATACGCCCGGCACGTTGCTGTCGAGTGGCAACCATGCCGACAATGTGCGTCATACATACGACGCGGCCAACGCAAAATGGAATTCGTCTTTTGACATTTACTGGAAAGACAACCATACGCCCATAGACGTTTACGGATATTATCCCTACGGCAGTCCTGAGGATGTTGACGCCTATCCGTTCACGGTGCAGCGCGACCAGAGCCAGCCTTCTGCCGACGGTGTGATGGGCGGCTATGAGGCCAGCGATTTTTTGTGGGGAAAAGTGGCCGACGTGGCCCCTACAGATAAGGTTATACGTCTGCCCATGTCGCACCGCATGGCCAATGCCCGCGTGACACTGACCGAGGGAACAGGCTTTGCAGCCGGCGAATGGGCGCAGACAGAGCGTATTGTGCTTGTGCCTAATCTGATACGCGAGGCAAGGATAAACCTTAAAGACGGAACGTTTAAGGCCAAAGGCGGCATAGAGACTGAGGCGACAGTGCCCGCACGCGTGGGCGACGAGTGGCGCACCATAGTTGTGCCCCAGACTGTCGCAGCCGGCACAACGCTGTTCACCATAACCGTGGGCGGCATACCTTATAAGTTCAGCAAGAACGAGGCATTCACCTATACAGCCGGAAAGATGAGCAACTTCACCATCCGTGTTGACAAGAAAACCGAAACAGGACAATACACTCTTACGCTCGTCAACGAGAGCATCACGCCATGGGAGAGCGACCTAGTAAGCCACGACGCCGAAGGCAAGGCGTATATTGTGATAAACACTACACGCGGACATCTTAAAGGTTCTATAATTGCTGCCAACAAAGACTACACAAAGCTGAAAAACCTGAAGATAACAGGAGAGATAGACGCAACAGATTTTGACTTTATGAGAAATGAAATGACTCAGCTCGAGGCGTTGAATTTGAAGGATGTCAAAGTGTATGGAAGGTTTGGAAACCAAGAATGGAACGGGATAAGTGATAATGTAGAAAAAGAGGGCGTGATACCAATAGGTGCTATGTCTGATAAAAAATCATTATTATATCTAGTGCTACCAGATAAATTGGAAGGTATTGGTGAATGTGCATTTTCAAACTGTATAAATATCAGTGGGTCATTGATGATACCTGAAGGTGTAACACGTATTGCATACTCAGCATTTGAATCTTGTAGTGGTATAAAAGGGAATTTGTCTTTGCCAAGTACTTTAAAATATATTGCTGGTTCTGGATTTAAGAACTGTGATTTTACCTGTCAATTAATTCTTCCCATAAATTTACAATATATAGGTGATAACGCATTTGAATATAACAAAGGATTTTATGGTAATTTAAATCTTCAGGATAATTTGACTTATATTGGACCTTACGCTTTTAATTTTTGTTCAAATTTAAGAGGTGATTTAAAAATACCGCAAAATATTAAAGAAATATCAGAACTTACTTTTACCCATTGTGGTTTCAATGGTACGCTTTATCTTCCTGATGGTATTACAACAATAGAAAATAATGCATTTGAAAGTGTTCCTTTAAAAGGAGAACTTGTACTTCCAAAAAATCTTACAAAAATTGGTGATTATGCTTTTGGGGGTTGTAATTTTTCAGGTGAGTTAAAACTTCCGGAGAGTTTATTGTCAATTGGTAATAATGCATTTTATGTAAATAGCAGGTTGTCTGGAATTTTGGAGTTTCCTGATAAAATTCAAACTATAGGAGATAACGCATTTAGCGGCTGCTCAAACTTACAAGGATTGATTATTCCCAAAAGCTTGGAAAGTATTCGTAATGGAGCTTTTGAAAATTGCTTCGGCATAGGCTCTATCGTATGCGAAGGAGACATTCCGCCTTATCTTGGCAATGGTGTTTTCAACGGCGTGCCAAAGGATAACTTTACGGTTGAAGTGCCTGAGTCGGCTGTTCCACAATATCAGACAGCCACCGGCTGGAATGATTTTAAGCGCATTGCTGCCCATCATGAGTTGGTATGCCGCCCGTCTACGGTATGTGCCCTGAACAACGGACACACGCAGACATTGGTATTAAATGCTGAAGGCGAATGGGAAGTGGAGAGCAAGCCCGACTGGTGTGAACTGTCGCCAATGAGCGGCAACGGCAAGACCGAAGTTACCATAACAATAAATACGCTACAGAAAGGTGCGGGAAACAGAACGGGTGATGTGGTGTTCAAACTGAAAAACGAAGACTATACACATACATGCAGCGTAAGCCAGTATGACTATATCTACGGCGAAGACGAATGGCTGACTCTGCAGAAGGCTACACATGGAAAAACAGGAGGAATAAACGTGGTGATTATCGGCGACGGATTCGATGCAAAGGATATAGCCGAAGGCGACTGTCTGAAAGCACTGAAAGAAGCCGCGCAATATCTTATAACCATAGAGCCGTTTGAGACATATGCTAAATATTTTAATCTCTACATAGCCTTCGCCATGTCTAACGAGAGCGGAATAGGAAATGTCAACACCATACGATACAACCGCTTCGGAACAACGTTTACGGGCGGCATAGGATTAAGCGCCGACTATGACGAGATATTCAACTATGCGCTCAAGGCTTCAACCGTCAATGAGAACAATCTCAATCGGACGCTGATAATCGTCGTGCCTAACACAACCGATTACGGCGGTATAACGCAGATGTGGGAAGACGGCTCGGCTATAGCTTTCTGTCCGCGCAGCACAGAAGCATATCCTTATGATACGCGCGGAGTGTTGCAGCACGAGGCAGGAGGCCATGCCTTCGGTAAATTGGGTGACGAGTACATATACTATAATGCTTTCATTGATGACATTACTGCGGCGTCCATAAAAAGGGCACAGTCGTTCGGGTGGTACGACAATCTGTCGGTAACGGGCAAGATGCACGAAGTGCCATGGAGCCACATGATATTCGACAGCCGCTACAGCAAGCTTGTTGACATCTACGAAGGCGGATTTATGTATAGTCGTGGAGTGTTCCGCCCGGAGCAGAACTCATGTATGAACAACAATGTGCCTTACTTTAATGCCATCAGTCGCGAGAGCATAGTAAGACGAATAAAGGAATATGCCGGCGAAACCTTCTCGTTTGAGGATTTCGTGGCCAACGACAAGACCGACGCAAGCAGCGCTGTCAGTGCGACACGCAGTTCAGGTTCTGGTCAGACCTCTGCTTATCATGGCCGCCAAATGCCGCCAAAGATACATAAAGGCAGTCCGCTGAGGAGCATGAAGAAAGCGCGGAGACACAGACGCTGATTGTTCCTTGCTGATTGACTTGATTAAAAACGTATAATATAAAAATTTATCGTTATGATAAGAAGAAACCAATACATACTAATAGCTATATTGGCATTCTGTCATTTACTTGCAGGATGTTCAGACGATCTGTTTACCGATGACGGCAGCCGCGGCACCGGCAACAAGATAACGCTGTCGGGGGAGATTGACCAGATTGCCGTTACGCGAGTTAACGACAACGGCTTTGCCGACGGCGACGTGATGGGCGTGTATATTGTCGACTATAACGGCAACACGCCGGGCACTCTGCAGTCGGACGGCAACCGAGCCGACAATGTGCGGCATACGTTTGATGAGGCCGCGTATAAGTGGAACTCGGCTTTCGACATTTATTGGAAAGACAATCATACGCCTATAGACGTTTACGGATATTATCCCTATGGCAGTCCTGATGACGTCAATGCCTATCCGTTTACCGTTCAGCGCGACCAGAGCAAGGCTTCTGAAAACGGAACGATGGGCGGTTATGAGGCCAGCGACTTCCTTTGGGGCAAGGTGGCAGACGTTGCTCCTACGGATAAGGTTATACGTCTGCCCATGGCTCACCGCATGGCCAACGCCCGCGTAACTCTCGTTAAGGGCACAGGCTTTGCCGACGGAGAGTGGGAACAGACTGAGCGCATAGTCCTTGCAACTAACCTGATACGCGAGGCTGTGATAAACCTTGCCGACGGAACGGTAAAGGCAAATGGCGGCATTGAGCAGACATCTACAATGCCGGCGCGCGTAGGCGACGAGTGGCGCGCAATAGTTGTGCCTCAGACCGTACCGGCCGGCACAACGCTGTTCAGCATAACTATAGGCGGCATACCTTATAAGTTCAGCAAGAACGAGGCGTTTACATATACGGCAGGTAAGATGAGCAACTTCACAATACGTGTCGACAAGAAGTCTGCGAGCGGACAATATACCCTCACTCTTGTAAGCGAGAGCATCACTCCATGGGAGAACGACCTCGTAAGTCATAACGCTACGGCAAAAGAGTATGTCATAATCAACTCTACTCCCGGTCATCTTAAAGACGCAATCACTGCTGCCAACAAGGATTATACAAAACTGAAGAACCTTAAGATAACGGGAAAGATAAACAGTCAAGACTTTTATTTCATGCGTGACTCTATGGATATGTTGCAGTCGCTTAACATGAAGGAGGTGAGGGTAAGTGGATATATGGGGTGTAAGCCTTGGGAAAAAGGTGATGCCGCAAATGATTTTGATGAGAAAGACGACATAATAACAGGAAGCGCATTTAATGAAAAGACATCACTTCTGAGAGTTGTTCTCCCGGACACTCTCAAAGGTATCGGAGAATGTGCCTTCCGTAACTGTGTAAATCTTACCGGCTCAATAACAATACCTGAAGGTGTAACCGAGATTGGCCCAAGCGCTTTCTTATGGTGCACGTCACTTACAGGAACATTGTCTTTACCAAGCACTCTTGAATATATAGGAGGTGGAGGGGCTGCAGATATTAATGGAGCTTTCAATGGCTGTCATTTCTCCTGCGAGCTGATATTGCCGAACAATCTTAAATACATTGGGCATTATGCGTTTTGTGAAAATGATGGCTATTATGGAAATTTAATTTTGCCTGATAAACTTGAGTTTATTGGAGATAATGCTTTCTATAATTGTCGCAATATTACAGGTAATCTTACAATTCCGCAAGGAGTGACATTTATTTCTCAATCCGCATTCAACAGTACAGGGTTAAATGGTACGTTGCAATTACACGATGGAATAACAGGAATACAACCTGGCGCATTTCAAGACACTCCACTCAAAGGTGAACTTGTGCTGCCGAAGAATTTAACGGCAATCGGTGCTAATGCTTTTAATGGATGCGATTTTTCAGGAGTTCTAAAGTTGCCGGCAGACATCGCATCTATCGGTAGTGGCGCTTTTGCAGGTAACTGGCGTCTTATGGGTGTTGTTGAGTTTCCTGATGGCTTGCAGACAATAGGCTCTGATGCCTTTTCTAACTGCCGCAGTCTGGAAGGATTGGTTATACCTGAGAGTGTTGAAAACATACAAAGCAATGCCTTTAACGAGTGCTACGGCATCGGTTCAATAGTCTGCAAGGGCGAAGTGCCGCCGCGTGTTGCTAATAATACTTTCAACGGTGTTGCCAAGGATAACTTCACGCTTGAGGTTCCTGAGAGTGCCATAGCCCAATATCAGGCAGCAACGGGATGGTGCGACTTCAAGCGCATTGCTGCTCATCACGAACTGGTGTGCCGTCCGTCGGTGGCATGTGCGCTGAATACGGAGCATAAGCAGACTCTTGTTGTCGACGCTGAAGGCGAATGTGAAGTGGCAAGTAAGCCGGACTGGTGTGAACTGTCGCAGACAAGCGGTGGCGACAAGGCGGAAGTTACGCTCACCATAAAGAGCATGGCACACGGGGCAGGCGACCGTACAGGCGAGATAGTGTTCAGACTGAAAGGCAAGGAATATACGCATAAATGCACCGTAAGCCAGTATGACTATGAATATGGCGAAGACCAGTGGCTGACATTGCAGAAGGCTACGCGCGGCAACAATGGCGGTATAAACATTGTTCTGCTCGGTGACGGATACGATGCGAAGAACATTTCAGACGGCGACTATCTGACAAACATAAAGCAAGAGATGGAGTATTTCTTCGGAATAGAGCCATATAAGACTTATCGCAATTACTTCAACGTGTACACTGCGTTTCCTGTATCTACTGAGACGGGCGTCGGCACAGTGAACACAATACGCTATAACCGCTTCAATACTACGTTTACGGGCGGTGTGGGTCTGCGTGCCGATTACGATGAGATATTCAGTTATGCGCTGAATGCCCCGACCGTAACTCAGAACAACCTGAAACAGACGCTGATAGTCATCGTTCCAAACAGCACCGATTACGGCGGCATATGCCAAATGTGGGAAGACGGTTCGGCTATAGCCTTCTGTCCGCAGAGCACTTACGGCTATCCGCTCGACACGCGTGGCGTTATACAGCATGAGGCAGGCGGTCACGGCTTCGGCAAACTTGGCGATGAATACATTTATCACAATGCCTTCATTGACTTCTGCAACTGCACATGCTGCAGCCATGTTGATGCTTTCAACTGGGCGAAGTCGCTCGGCTGGTACGACAACCTGTCACTTACTGGCAAGATGCACGAGGTGCCATGGAGCCATCTGATATTTGACAGCCGCTATAGCGACATCGTGGATATTTATGAAGGCGGATTTATGCACAACCGCGGAGTGTTCCGTTCGGAGCAGAACTCATGTATGAACAACGATATTCCGTATTACAGCACCATAAGTCGTGAGAGTATCGTAAGGAGAATCAAGCGCTATGCCGGCGAGACATTCTCGTTTGAGGACTTTGTTGCCAACGACAAGCGTGATGCAGGCACAGCCACAAGAGGCATTGGCAGCGGATATATAAACGTAGGACGGGGCCAGCAGATGCCGCCGAAGATACATAAAGGCAGTCCGCTGAAGAGTATTAAGAAAGCGCGCAAACGCAGATAAGTGTCCGTACAAAAATAAAACATAACGTAAATAAATAGATTTTCGTATAAAATTTTAAGCATTTTAAATAATAAAGACGATGAAAAAACGTATAATATATATAGGTGTGGCACTCGTCACGTTGTTTATGGCGGGATGCAGTCAGGAAGATGACGCGCCGATAGACGCAAAGCATACACCGATGACGTTTGCCGTTACGCATCCGTCGCAGCGCACACGAGTAACTGACACCGGCTTTGAGAATGGCGACAAGATTGGTCTGTTTGTCAGCAGCACCGACAGTCCGTTGGAGATTGGCGGCAATCTGGTTAGCAACGAGGCTCTTACGTGCAGCGGAAACACATGGGCGGCAGGCCGGACACTGTATTGGGATGAAGGCACGTTCAATTTTTACGCATACTATCCTTACATGACATCGATAAGCTCTATCGAGGATTTGCCCTTCAGTGTGCAGACCGACCAGAGTACAGCCGAGGGATATGAGGCAAGCGACTTCCTCTATGCGCAGACAAGCAATGTAAGTGCGTCAAACTCTCCTGTAAATCTGTCTTTTAAGCACATAATGAGCAAGCTCACCATACGCCTGATAAAGGGCGAAGACTTTGAGGGTGAGATGCCGACCAACGCTGAGGTGTATGTCCACAACACTGTGCCAAATTCGACTATCGACCTGAGTGCCGGAGTGGCAACCAAGTATGTCAGAGGCAACGGCGCAACGATAAGGGCAAGACAGATAAGCAGCTATATGTATTCGGCCATCATCGTACCGCAGCGTGTGGCCAACCGCATGCCGCTGATAGAGGTGGTTATGGGCGGTGTGTCTTATCTTTACGAAAGCACATTCCAGTTTAAGCCCGGCACGGAGCATCTTGTAAACTTCGTAATATCAGGCAATCCTGAGCAGATAAAGATAGAAATAGGAGGTGAGATTGTAGGCTGGCAATAGACTTGCCGGTCATCAACAAAAATGAAAGCGACAATATACATATTATCCATATTGGCTCTCATATTAGGGGGCGTGGCTGTGGCATTAGGACTGCGGCCCGCCCTCGGAATGTCTTCAGACAAAGAAAGCGTTAAAAGATACGGACTGTATGAGGGGCTTGAACTTGTCGGACATGTTGACGGCAGGGGATACGAGAGTTTCTCTGTGGCAGATGAAGACGGCAACCAGCTCTTTGTCATACCGTTGCACAACTGTATGCTCGACGTGCGCTACCGCAACGGACAGCTCCGGTTTCGTGAGAACAACACCAATCGTGAAGGATTTGTCGACCGCAACGGCAACGTAACGTTCTTCAACACCGGCACCGGCATACCGGCAACTGTAGAGAAGGAGGAGAGCGGCACAATGAATCAGGCTGTTGACCAAGGCTCTTACGCCGGCGGACAGGGCGCAAAGTCAGCCGGAAAGGCTCCCGTAAAGATGTCTGACGGCGACCTGAAGCAGATGGCACGCAGCAATCCGTTCTATAAGGAGGCAGCTAAGATACTGTCGGGCAAGCTTTCTGTAGACGATGCGCAGCGCCGCCGCGTTATACTCAACTACTGCGAGCATTTCCGCACGGCCTACACAACCAAGGACATCGACTTCCTGCGCCAGGTGTTCAGCGAGCAGGCTCTCATCATCGTGGGCAATGTTGTGAAGAGCAAGACCGGCAGCGAGGGCAAGTTTATGCCGGCGTCGCGTGTCGAATATAACATACGCACCAAGAAAGAATACATTTCGCGGCTCAGCAAGGCCTTTGCCGCCAATAAGAATATTAACGTTAAGTTCTCTGATTTCCGCATAATGCGCCATCCAACCATGGACGGCATCTACGGTGTATGCCTGCGTCAGCAATACAAGAGCGACCGCTATTCAGGCGACGGCTATCTGTTCTTGCTGTGGGATTTCCGCAACGAGTCGATGCCGCTGATACATGTCCGCACATGGCAGCCGGCCGAAACCATCAATGACAACAACGAGGTGATGAACATCAGAGACTTCAATCTTGAATAAAACAAGTTTGAATACATCAAGTTTAACAACAGAAAGTCTTGCGGCAACAGGTTTGCCCACGGCTTGCAACATATCATTTAAAAGCATCAAGATGACAGGCAAGAGGTTACATATACGTATGGCGGTGACGTTTTCATTAATGCTGTTGCTCTATATGGCAGACTGTTCCACGGCCCGTGCCCAGCAGTTCAGCGTGGCCAGGTTTCGTGTCTTGCCAAACGATGTTAGTGCCTTCATCACTCCGGTGCGCGACCTCAACGACGAGGCATGCGCCCTGCTGAAAGTTACAGCCACACCCGAATACGCCTTCTCGTCGCCTTTGGGCATTGTCCTGCGTAAGGACAAGGTTGGCGAGATATGGCTTTATCTGCCCAAAGGCACAAAGAAAATAACCATAAAACATCCTGAATGGGGCGTTATGCGCGACTATACGTTTGAGAAACCGCTCGAAAGCCACATGACTTACGAGATGGTAATCAACTCGCCAAAGCCTGCCGTAGCTCTCCAGCACGACACGATAGTACTCACCAAGACGATAGTAGACACCATAGCCGTGAAGAAACGGAGGCCAAAACTGCCGCTGAAGTTTCACGCCATGTTTACTGTGGCTATGCACGAGAACGGACCTTCGTGGGGTGTCATGGTGGCATTGATGCGCCGTCATGGCTTCTTCGTTCATGCAAGTAGCGACCTGCGCAGCATAGGCTCCACCGTAACTACATGCGACAAGGAGGGATTTACCCCGGGAAGCAGCATAAAGCCATACTACACAGGGCAGACACGCCACTCGTCATACACCGTTACGGCCGGAGCGATACACCGCCTCGGACGCATGGTTAGCCTGTTTGAAGGCATTGGCTACGGCCGTACAGCCACGGTATGGGAGCTGGCAGACATAGAAGGAGGCGGACTTGCGCTCAACGAGGGACTGACGCGCAAGGGACTTGCCGCCGAGCTGGGCGCGATTCTGTCGTTCGGGCGGATCAACGTGTCAGCATCTGCCGTCACCATAGCCGGCCGTAAGTGGCAGGGATGTATAGGCGTGGGCATTAATTTAGGCAAAAAATGAAGACTATAGTATTATCATTACTAATCATAATAGGCATGGCAGCGCTCGCATCATGCAGCAGCGAAGACCTGCCCGACAACTTTGAACCGAAACTTATCACGGGCGAGGCGTCGGGCATAACGCGCACCGAAGCCGTGCTGACAGGCGAGGTTGAGCTGCAGGGCAGCACCGATATGCCCGAACTCAGCTTCAGATACGGCACGTCTGACCAAATGGAACAGACCACAGGCACGCTCACTCCTACAGGCAACAAGGTGCAGATGCAGGTGGCGGGTCTTACGCCAGGCACGATGTACTATTACAGTCTGCAAGGCTCCAACGGCCGCGTGAATCTTACTGGCAACACTATGACCTTTGTAACCGTGCCCAACGACAGACCCTCGGTGGGCGTTCCGGCGGTGCTTAGTCAAGGTCCTGTGAGCGTTATCGTTGAATATGAGATAACCGACGACGGCAACGAAGACATAACAGCCACGGGATGTTACGTAACCGACATGGCCGACGGCAACACTCAGAAGGTTGAGGCTGAGACAGAAGGCGCCGAAGGTATTAAGATGAGAGTGCGCATAGACGGACTCCGTCAGAACGCAACGTATGAGATAAAGGCCTATGCCGCCAACAATGAGGGCGAGAGTGTGGGCGAGCCACTTACCTTTGTAACCTCAAATGCCGTGCTGCTTGCCGAGGCCGGAGAGTTTGAAGAACTGATGGGCGACGGCAAATACACTTACACATCGCTGTCGATTGCAGGTCCGATGAATGGCGACGACCTGCGCTGCCTGCGCCAGATGATGGGTCGCGACGTCGACGGCACAGCCACGCCCGGACAGCTTGCCGAGGTCAACCTTGCCGATGCTCACATAGTTGAGGGTGGCGGAGTGTACGGCTCATCACGCTATACGGAGAATAATGTGGTGGGCTACGGACTATTTGCCGACTGCAACAGTCTTACCAGTGTTACACTGCCGTCTGATGCCGTGAAGATTGAGAAAGACGCCTTTATGAACTGCACGTCGATAAAGACCATTACTATTCCGGCATCTGCCGCATCCATCAGTCCGTCTTCGGGCTGCACGTCGCTCGCAGCCATCAATGTGTCGGCTGCAAACACTGCTTACCGTAGTATAGACGGCGTGCTGTTTGATGCCGCTGCGACCGAAATATTGTGGTTCCCCATAGGCAAGCAGGGCGACTACACGCTGCCTGCATCAGTAAAGTCAATCGGTGACTACGCCTTCCAGGGCTGCCACATAACCCGTTTTACGCTGCCCGACAATCTTACGCAGATAGGTCAGGCCGTGTTCTTCGACAGTAGCGTAGAGGAAGTGGTGATGCCTTCTCAGCTGAGGCTTATACCTACGGCAACGTTCCAGAAGTGCAGCCGGTTGAAGACAGTAAGCCTTGGAGCCGCCACCGAGCTCATTTCCAACTATGTGTTCGACGGCTGTCCGCTCACGGATCTTTATATCGACGCTCAATATCCGCCAGTGTGCAACAGCAACGCGCTGACCAGCACGCCCGACTTTCTGCCTACATGCACCTTGCACGTGCCCAAAGGCCGCAAAAATTTCTATAAGGCCGACGCGAGCTGGAAACGCTTCGGCACCATCGTAGAGGAATAGGCAGAGCAGACATTACCAACCTAAATTAAAATTTATGGCAATGAATACACCTGAAATAGAAGAGCTGAAACTGCTTATAGAACAAAAATACGGCAAGACTCTCAGCACAACTACCGACTTTGAGGAGTTTTCGGTGAGTCTTGGACACAAGACGGGGCAGAGTGTGTCGCCGTCGACACTCAAAAGACTTTGGGGATATGTCAACGACAGCCACAAGCCACGCATATACACACTAAATATATTGGCCCAGTATCTCGGCCATCTAAGTTTCGACGCCTTTGTGTCGTGGCTCAAGACGAGTACACGTTACAACTCGTCGTTCTTCAACGCCAAGCAGCTTATAAGCAGCGAACTCGATGCCGGCATGGAGGTAGAGATAGGCTGGAGCCCCAACCGGCTGGTGCGTCTGCGCTATCTTGGCGACAGCCGATATGAGGTAGAGTCGTCGCAGAACAGCAAGCTGATGCCCGGCGACAGCTTTATCACGGGATGCTTCATCAAGGATCAGCCGCTGTATCTTCCCTACATCGAGCGTCCCGACGGCCGCACGGCTCCTTTTTTGGCAGGCCGTAACGGCGGACTTACTATAATTAATGTCATCAGCAACAAAAATGAATAATTCATCAGATACAGACATACTGAACGACAGCCCCTCCGGATATATGAGCGACATCGACGGCGAGATGGACGGCGTGGCGCGCATGCCGGTGCAGAATGCCTTCAGCAACATCAACGAATTTTATGTGTCAAAGTCGGGCCATACGCGCCTTTTCACTGCCACACGCTTCGGCAAGCGCTACACGCTGAAGTGTCTGAAGCCCGATTTCGCCTATACTCCCGTTTATCGCCAGGCTTTGGCCAAGGAGTTTGAGATAGGTCTGCAGATGGATCATCCGCACATCTGCCGCACGATAAGCATGGAAGAGGTGGAAGGACTGGGCACTACGATAGTGATGGAATATATCGACGGCGACACACTGAAGAGCCTTATCGACAGTAAGGCGCTTACAGCCGACCTGGCGCGCAAGATAACAGAACAGCTGGCCGACGCACTGGGCTATCTGCACAGCAAGCAGATAATACACCGCGACCTGAAACCGTCGAACATAATGGTTACTCACAACGGCCATAACGTAAAGCTGATAGACTTCAGCCTGTCAGACAGCGACTATTTCAGCGTGCTGAAGTGTCCGGCAGGCTCTTCGGGATATATCGCCCCTGAGCAGCTTCTGCCCGGTGCCAAGGCTGATGCCAAGGCCGACATCTATTCGTTCGGCATGGTGGTAGGCGACATGGCACGTCTTACAGGCGACAAACATCTCGCCCGGATAGCCGAAGCCTGCACCAGACGCAATGCCTCAGAGCGTCCGGCGGACATGGCGGCAGTGATGTCGCAGCCTGTTGCTGGCCGCAGTCAGCGCATAGCCGTCGCCGTTTTGGCATGTATAGTGGTTGCGCTTGCCGTCTATATAGGTGTAACTCTTTACACACGTGCCACATCTTCGCCCGAAGAAGGGCAGGGCAGTGCCGTGATGAAGCCGGCGGCAGACAGCAACCGCGCCGTAGATTACAGCCTTTGGCCAAAGCGCAGCGAAAAGTAGAGTCTGCCTACCGACAATTTATCTCTCTTTCCGCAGTCTTCCCGGCAAATAGGCGTAAATAGTATTTATTTCTACGTGATAAGGTGAGCGAAGTTTCGTTCCCAAGGCTCTATTTATACCTGCCGGTTTGAAGGCGAAGTAAAACGACATAATATCCCCGAACAATACATCTTGTGAGTTAGAATACGAAGAATCGGATAAATGATGATTTTAACCTATAACGGGCAATGATGCTGATATAAACTCAGTCTTATCTATTGCTGGTTTAATAATATCATCATAAACGTGAGCAATACCCTTTCTCAAACCCTTCACAATCTGTAATAGGCATAATAACAAAACAATCTTTATTTTCTTCTTTAGCCATACACACTATAATTTTTCAAAAAATCGACTTTTTAGATAGAAATGCATTATAAACAAGCTGCTTATGAGCATATCAAAAGGGTAATGTGTGACTTATCAACAATCTAAATTTCTGCGACATCTTGCATACTTTTTGTCAAACATCTCCCATTATTTAAGGGTAGTACAATTTATCGAATGAAAAGGATAATAAGTGTTTATTATTGCTTACCTTCCAATTTTCCTATTCGCATTACGATAGAGGTTTGGCTTCTTCCCATTTTCTCTGCGATATACTTTATGCTCTTTCCTTCATGGTAAAGGGTAAGTAGGAATTTGTCAGCACTGCGTGTCCATTTCTTATTGGCATTAGGGTGCTTGACATAACTTTCTTCCGTAACCTTTTCAGGGTGTAAAAACTCGTCAACAAAAACGGATGGGAAGCGTCTGTCGTAAAGTACGTATGTCTTTATTTTCGCTCTGGTAATAGCCACATAAAACAACCTGCGTTCTTCACCATACGGATATTGGTCGCTTTTAGTTAAAACATAATCAAGAACAGGGTCATCGCTTACCATTGAAGGAAATCCATAGGCGTCTTTATTACATTGAAGAATTATCACATAGTCCGCTTCAAGTCCTTTGGATTTATGAACAGTTAAGAATTCAATTTTTCTGTCTCCAATTAAGTAGTAAAAGCGATTGCCCTCTTTCACTGATTTGTACAGAAACGATAAGTAATAGTCATCAAAGGAATAACGTCCTAACAAAAAAATGGATTTGTCTGTAGGAATAGACGCTACCAATTGTCCGATTGCGTTACAATAGTCACGCCGTTCATAAGCGCAGAATTGTAGTTCGGTTTTGGCTTGTGGATTGAATGGGTGTATATCCTTTTTTAGCTGTGCCTTATTCCGTTGAATAAATTGTGAGGACAGGCTTACCAAAGGTTCTCCAAAACGGTATGTCGTCTCAATTCTATTGATTTCTGTGGGACCGAAATAATCCTGGAATTGATTGAAAAGAGCCATGTCACTTCCTGAAAAGCGGTATATGGATTGCCAATCATCGCCCACGCAATACAATTTTGCAGGAGGATTGCCTTCTCGGAGTATTTTCAGGAAATTGTAACGGTCAACTGATATGTCTTGAAACTCATCAACGATAATATACTCATATTTTACAGGATGAGAGGAATGGCATATTTCCGTGGCTTGCAGGATAGCGTCGGTAAAGTCTATCTGATTATTGTCTTTCAGTTCTTCAATATATCGTTCATATACAAGCATAAATATTCTCTTAATAATGAATAGGCTGCGCTCGTCTCCAATACTTTTAGCCTGTTTTAGAACCTCTTGTATAGACTTGCAACTTGACTTAATCAATGTCACAAAAGTTACAACAAGCCGAATAAATGCCTTTTCCTGCTTGCTGTTTGGAGGAAGAACCAGATCATATAATTCGGCATCTGTTTTTTCTTGAATAGGAACACCAACTTTTTCCAACGAAGCTTTTAATGTATGCCGAATATCTGAATAATGAAAATCCGCACTTGAAGTTGTCAGCAATACAGTTCCAAACTTCTCATGGGCTGCTTTTTTCCATGTTATTCCGTCATTGTATTTTTGGTTTGCTTCTTCATAAGTAATGCCTTTGTCTTTTGCAAACCATGTGGGAACAAGCCCATGTTCGTCCACACCAAAATGCTCTAAATAAATACGTTTTGTCTTACCTTCCTGCTCAATGTAAATGGAAAAATCGGGCTTGTATTGTGAGTGCATTTCATCATTCAATGGATATTCATAAGGCTCTTCATACCTGAATTTCACACCTAAAGAAGATAATACAAAACAGATTTTCTGTTCCTGTTCACTACGAACATAAATAGTTTTCCCGTCCATGTCGGGAAATTGAGCTTTCAAGCGTACTTCTTTCAATTCGGAGAGTTGCTGTCTGCGTTCATTTTTACGATGCTCCCAATCCGCTTCTTGCACTTGATAGTCAACAAAGTATTCAATGATACTCTTTTTGAAATCTTCATCTTCCAATAACTTATGATAGATTTTCACAAACAAAGCGTCCGTGTTATCGCAAATTGAGGGCTTCTGTCCTGTTGCTTTCCCGATGATGTCGATGGCAAGTTTATGAAAAGTGTATCCTCTTAGCCCTGTAATATCCATCCTTTCTGTTAACTCGGCAGCAGCCTTGTTTGTATAGCTGATAAGAAGAATGTTTTGAGGATTGATGTGTTTGATGTCAATCAGATACCTTACCTTCCCTATGATGGATGATGTTTTTCCGCTTCCAGCACTACTTATCACCAAACAATTATCTTCCTCTGATACTATTGAACGCCTTTGCTGCTTGTCTAATGGATATTTAAGGCAATGGTCGAAAAAGTTTTTGTTAGTGGCAAGAGTGTCTTGGATAACCTGTTCATTATGTCTTTTAACAATTGAGTGGATGTTTCCGAAATCATGCGTGAATTTTAAGATTGTCTCGGACGGTTCTATATGGAATGCTTCAAGACTTTTTAGCAAGGAATTGACTTCATGAAAGAACTCTGTATAGTATCTCGTAAATTGTTCTTCTTCCGAAGAAGATATTATATGCCCATTAAAACTGTCCCTTAAATCAGTTTCAATATCAATGAAGATACTTTTATTGCTTTGCCTTAATTCTTCTTTTCTACTTTCTTGTATATCTCTATAAGGAGTAATGGTTGTAATCCGTTCCGACAGTTCTTTGGATCTGTTTTTTAGGCGTATTCGTACTAAAACTATTACAACAAGTGAAATAGCAATAATACAAATAGCTAAAATAAACAATGACTGCATATCGGGAAAAGATTTTCTGTTGACAATACTCACACTGCATAAAATCAGTGTATAGTGAGATACTTTAACTTTCTATAAAAAGATAAATCATAGCAAAAAGCTATTATCCTTAAAATAGTCCATTATATCTTCATCAGAAGTTGCTTCATCTACAATTTCCAAAATTTTTGCAAATTCCTTGAATTTACCCATTTCATAACCTATACAATTTGTAAACTCTTTATCGCAAAAGAAAATCATTTCTCCCGGAATGGTCAATGAACCTGCACCATTAAGACTTCTAAATCTATGGCTTACTGCCCAACCAGTAAATTCCCCTTTGTGATATTTTGCGACATTTTCTTTTAATGAAGCAATTTTTCCTGAAAGTTTCTTGGCGTATTTATTTAAATCTGATTGGGCATCCTCTTTTTCTTTTTTTGCTTGTGCGTACTCTCCACGTGTGAACCGAGAAGAATAGCCATCAGGGGCATAGATATTCATAGAGGATTCAGCAGATTCTATATCCATTTTACATTTGTCTATTTTAGATATTAAATCGCTGACTTCACCACTAATTTTCATAATTGGCTCAATAGTAGTTACATCAATGAACATGCTATCAACTCTTGTTGATATTGGCTCATAAGAATCTGGGTGATAGAGATAATCTTTGAGCGTCTCTTTAACCAACTTCTCTGCTTTTTCCTCATTGGAAGAGGTGCAAGAAGCGATAATTAATGCAATTGCACAGAGTGATAAGGTTACAATAGCTTTTTTCATAAATTTACTCTATTTAATAATTATTACTATCAAAAACCACGAAGCGTGGAACTGTATGCCACACTCTTTACTTGAAGGTCGTAGGAAACCTTGGATACAGATGTAACAATAGCAGCCCACGCTATAGCGTGAGAACCACTATGCTATCCTTGTATCCAATTTGAAAATTTCCTACGTTTTCAAGTACAAGATAAGCATAACGCTTCTTCTTTTTCTCGTATGTCTTGAACAGAGTTACCTCAATTCAATTACAAAGATAGAGGATTTTCCCGATAAATCCTTATCTTATAGCGTTTTTATTTGCTTTTAGAGTATGTTCTATATTTTTAGTCCTTTGGATTCCGTCTGTTGCGGTCATGCTGCATAATAATGGGTCCCGTTGAAGTGCGTCAATTTTGCGTTGATTCAGAGTGATTGTTTTCATTTTTTATATGTTGTTATTCGAATACAATATTGCTATTTTTTATTCAAATAACAATATGTCTATTGCACAAAACATGTATTATTTTATGCAGTATAAGATTGCTATTGAGTAAAATTTAGCATTATTGAGTGCAAGGTCATACTGACAGAAAGATCGTAAGAGAGCATTTTATTCTGAGAACACGAAATAGTTTTTTCCTTACATAGAAATTTAAGTTTACAAACATTTAAACAATAGATATAATAAAAATCTATTTTGCACATTACTAAAAGAAGAATTGTTCACTCCAAATTTAAGTAATGCCTGCAACTATAATTACACTCATATTGTAAAATTTGATATTCTTGTTTAGCACTTACCTTTAACCAAAATCGGTTATTATGATTTGATCGGGATTTTTGCTTTATATAGAGCGTACTTTCGTTAGTCTTTTTGCAGGCATAGCATGCTATGTCAAGAAAAAGCGAACAAAAATACGCCGATAGGAACAGGAAGACGGCTGAATGCACAAAATATATAAAACTATGTGTGGTCTAATTACCAATTGGGGTTAAAATGCAGGCTATTGTGTGCCGGACATATTTTATTGAATGTTCATGAGACGGTAAAAAGTCAGGACAAAAATATTTTTCATTCTGGAAAATATATGTATAACGGATGTTAAATGAATGGCAGCTAATATGTCAATCCTTTAACATCCGTTTGCTTTTATGCCGAAAAATGGTTCAGAACCATGCTTTTCAGGCTCTAAAACGGCTGTTGGGACATGGCAAAAGCACCACTTTCGTGTCGTAAACCTATGACTTTTGCATCGTAAGTGGCCGAGTAATGTTTATTAACATTATCGTTTTGTGTGGATAAGTAGTCTAATCGCCTGTTAATCAATGCTTTGCTAAAAACGCTCAAATTTCGCCATTTTTCGTGCCAAACGGCAGTGTTGTGATGAGCATGGCTGTTCTGAGAGCGTTAAACGACAACGCTTGGGGATGAAAAATTTACAAATATGCCGCGTAAATTGTTGCTGAAAAAACAATTTCATCTTTCTTCCGCCGCAGCGTCCGGCAGTTATTGTTTAAGTTTAAAAACCGCGTTAATGACAAAAAAGATAGCCGTGCGCCGGAAAAAAGATGAAGACCTGTTAATGACAAATGATGCCTGTGAGCATTAGATTATGCCGAAATGGCGCAGCGCCTTGCTCACTCCGTCGTTGTCAACGTGGTCGGTAACGTAAGAAGCCACCGCCTTAACGTCGTCTATCGCGTTGCCCATCGCCACACCGATGCCTGCCGCACGTATGATAGACTTGTCGTTTCCGCCGTCGCCGAAGGCCATTGTCTCGCTGATGTCCATGCCCAGATATTCGGCCATGCGTCCGAGAGCCTTGCCCTTGTCGGCACCTTTGGCAGTGATGTCGGCAAATGCCGGATACCATCTTGCGGCTATGCAGTGAGGCATGAGCGGCATAATCTGTTTCTCCTGTTCCTCGTTGATTATCGGTGTGAGCTGAAGTATAGGCTGGCTAAGCACCGTTTCGAGACTGATGTCCTCGCCGAGGTCGTTAACGTTGAGCAGCTCTCTGAACACCTTGTCCACCATTTCGTTAGGGTTATACACCGTAAGGTCTTTCGCACCCACCACCATAGTGGCAAAATTCATCTCATCTGCCAGTCGTATCAGCGTGCGTGCGTCGTCGAGAGGAATGTCGACAATGCTCACGTCCTTGTCGCCAATAAAGCTGTATGCGCCGTTAGTGGTGATATATCCGTCGATAAGATGTTCAATGGCATGCAGGTTGTTGATCAGTTTCACCGGTCTTCCGGTAGATATATACACCTTAACGCCGTTGCTCTTAGCCTGTTCAAGAGCATCTATAGTGCTTTGCGGTATCTCGTGTGTGCTGAAGCTGACGAGTGTTCCGTCTATGTCGAAAAATAAAGCTTTAATCATAATTCTTTTTCCTGAAATTTCCTTTGCCAGTGCAAAGATAGTGCAAGCCGAGTGCACTGCAAAATGAAAAACGCAGTTTTTTGATTTTGCAGTGTCGAGGCGCCGCCTATATTATTTAAAGATAGTGCAAGCCGAGTGCACTGCAAAATGAAAAACGTAGTTTTTTGATTTTTGTGGTGTTGCGGGAATCGTAGCCAGTCTTATCACTCATTCAATATTAAATCAAAAAAACAATGCTTATCATTTTGCCATACACACACCATACATTATCTTTGCAACAAGGCAAATAAGGTGAACCAATATGGAAAAGACAGAATACGAGATAATAACAGACGAGATGATGGCGCTGCGTGATGACGCACAACGCGAGGTGTTGCAGCGATTTTTTAAGACAGGCGAGGGCGAATATGGCTGCGGCGACAAGTTTCTGGGCATAAAGGTGCCGGTGACGCGAGGCGTGGCTAAGCGCCACAAGACGGCTGACATGGGCACAATAAAGCAGCTGCTTCAGTCGGAATGGCACGAAATAAGGCTTTGCGCACTGCTCATAATGGTCGAGAAGATGAAGAAGGCCGATGATGAATTGCAACAAGAGCTTGTCAACTTGTATCTCTCAATGACCGATCGTATAAACAACTGGGATCTCGTAGACCTCAGTGCGCCGCAGATTGTCGGCGGATATCTTTTGCACAGACCGCGCCGTCTGCTCTACACATTGGCCGAAAGCAGTCTGCTTTGGGACAACCGTATAGCCATGGTGTCCACTTATGCCTTCATCAAGAACGGCGACTTTGACGACGCTTATGCCCTTGCGCTGCGCTTTATCCGTCATCCCCATGAACTTATGCACAAGGCTGTTGGATGGATGTTGCGTGAGGCAGGCAAGCGCGACTTGCCGCGTCTCAGGGCTTATGTTATGAGTCATTATGCCGAAATGCCGCGCACCATGCTGCGCTATGCTATAGAGAAGTTTCCCGAAGACGAGCGCCGAAGCATACTGAAGCTGCGCTGAGCGCCGGTTTGTTCTTGTTGTGTTATGCTAAGTCGGTTATGCCGGAAATCGTTAGTCATTGTGCCGGTAAACCAAAACAGCCGTGTCAGGGTTAAAATATCTTACGGCAACTAAACCTTTTGCCGCAGGATACATCTAAATAAATAAGGCTGTCGGCGTGGCCTATACACGTAATACGACGGCACGTACACCAGTGTATAACATTTTATATTATATGAAAACAAAAATAATCATGATGGCTCTGACCGCAGCGTTTACGTTTACTGCAATGACAGATGCCCAAGGACAGACAACTGAAACAAGTAGTACTAAAACAAATCAGAAAAACAGCAAACCGCAGAAGAAAATCTACAAGACATGGACTTCATGGGCTGCTCATCTCGACCCTGAATTCTTCTCAACAGCCGAGGCAACACGCATAGGCGACAATCTGCTGCTATATCAGCAGACCACGGGCGGATGGCCTAAGAACATCGACATGGCAAAGAAGCTTTCAGACAGCGAGAAGAAAAAAGTGGAGGCACAGAAGACTAATGTCAAGGAGAGTACCATTGACAACCGCGCCACGTCGACCGAGATAATCTATCTGTCGAAACTTTATAATGCCACCGGCAACTCACGATATAAGGATGCCGTGATGAAGGGCATGCAGTATCTTTGCGACGCACAATACAACAACGGCGGATGGCCGCAGTTTTATCCGCGCAACAAAGGCTATTACACGCACATCACGTATAACGACGACGCCATGATAAATGTAATGAAGATTATGCGCGACGCCAGTCTGGGCAAGGCTCCTTTCGCGTTCTTCCCCGACAGCGTTAAACAGAAGGCGAAGACCGCGCTCGACAAGGGCATCGACTGCATACTTAAGACTCAGTATGTTCAGAACGGCAAGCTAACCGTGTGGTGTGCGCAGCACGACGAGAAGACGCTGAAGCCCGCCAACGCCCGCGCCTTTGAACTTGCGTCGCTCAGCGGACAGGAGTCTGACGACATCGTGCTCTTCCTCATGTCGCTCTCAAAGCCTTCGCAGGCCATCGTCAACAGCGTTGAGGCTGCCGTGGAATGGTTTCGCAACACTGAAATCGACGGGTATAAGAGAGGATATTTTAAGAATGCCGACGGCAAGAAAGACTGGCGACTGGTTAAGTGTGCCGACGGCGAGGAGTCGAAGCCGCTGTGGGCACGTTTCTATACGTTGGACGGCAACCGCCCCTTCTTCTGCGACCGCGACGGAGTGATGAAGTTTGACGTCAGCGAGATTGGCCATGAGCGCCGCAACGGCTACAGCTGGTACAACTCGGAGGCTCTTAAGGTGTTTAAAAAATACGACCAGTGGAGCCGCAAATATGGAAAAAATAAAACGGAGGACAACAGATGAGATATTTCATTTATGTAGATAACAGGCAGCAGGGGCCTTTCTCGGTCGACGAACTCGTCGGCCTCGGCCTCTCTTCCGAGACGCTTGTATGGGCCGAGGGCATGGAACAGTGGACCCCGGCATGGCAGGTTAAGGAACTTAAAGATGTTATTGAGGGCAAGGTAAAGCCCGGTGCAGTGCCGCCGCCGCTTCCTCATGAGCAGGCTGCAAAGGCAGAAAAGTCTGCTCCTAAGGCCGATTCTTCACAGAATAACGGCACAGACGAGTCACGCGGCGCAGCATATTCGGCAGCCGGCGATGTTGGTGGAGGACGCAGAAAAGTTGTAGACGACGTTGAGGAAATAATATACGAGCCGCGCCGCCGTCACATAGGAGGCCGCGTTGTCAGTATAGTCATAGCCATTATCATAGCCTTTGCGCTCACCGTTACTTGTCCTACACGCGAGCAGCACTGTGAAGCCGTGGCAGGAGAGATAAGTCAGGCCATAAGTCAGAGTGCCGGTTCGTCGGGCATATTTGGCATGTTCAGCAACGTGTTTGCTTCGGGCGTGGTCAACATGGCCGTCAATCAGTTTCTTGATGTCGACAATTATTTTCTTTTTTCCATCGGAACAATCAACGTCGACGGCAAGTCGAGAGCCGTGTCATTCGGCATCTTTAACCACGTTTTCACCTTCGATGACGACTATATCCGTCAGGCAGTCAATCAGGAGCGCATGGCCGAGTAAGTCTTATGCGCATCCTTTTCGTGTGTGTTGACGCATGAACCGTGTTCCAAAATGTCACATTGCAGCGGCGCAGGCTGCTATGTGTCGTTCCTTTGAGTCATGTCAGCCGTGTGCATATTGGCGTGTCATGGCCTTTTGCCGTGTCGTGTTTTTTAGGCTTTGCGCATATCTTTTTTGCATATCTTGTCGCTTCTGTCGCCTTGTTATTACTGTTTCTGCCTTTGTTTATTGCCGTCAGTCAACAGCCGAAAGGCAGTTTTATGTATGTTATTTTATTGTCAGAAGCAGTTAATTAATTACCATTTGTTTATAAAATGCAGTTTTTGGCGCTTTTATTCATGCGTCAGTCACAGAAATTACCAATTGTTAACTGCCTTTCATTTATAAACACTTACTTTTGCGCACCGTTAGAAACAACATAAAATCGTAAAGTGAAATGAAAGACAGTATTAATTTTGGAACGACAAAGGTGTCAAGCCTGTTCCGCAAACTTCTCATGCCGACATTGCTCGGCATGGTGTCGTCGGCTCTTTTTGTCATAACCGACGGAATCTTTGTGGGCCGCGGTCTCGGCAGCGATGCGCTGGCGGCAGTAAACATCGTGGCGCCATTATTCCTTATTAACACCGGTCTGGGCCTGATGTTCGGCGTTGGCGCGTCGGTGGTGGCGTCTATTCATCTGTCTCACGGCAAGCCGAAGACAGCCCGTATCAATGTAACTCAGGCAGCCATCGCGCTGAGTCTTGTGGTGCTTACGTTCAGCATGATATCTGTGTTCTGGGCAGCTGACGTGGCGCGTCTGCTCGGCAGTTCGGAGCGTCTGCTCACTCCGGCTGTCGAATATATCTATGGTGCTGTGCCGTTCTTTGTATTCAGTTCTATGCTGAGCGCCGGAATGTTCTACATACGCCTTGACGGATCGCCCCGTTATGCCATGATGTGCAACGTGGTTCCCGCCCTGCTTAATCTCATATTCGACTATCTCTTTATCTTTGTGTTCGGCTGGGGCGTAATCGGAGCCGGCATTGCAACGAGTCTTGGCTATATAGCCGGAGCCGGAATGGTGCTGTGGTATATGTTCTTTATGGGCCGCACCATAAAGTTCTGTCGTGTAAAGACACATCTGCGCAGCCTGCGCATGACGGTGCGCAATGTGGGTTACATCTGCCGTCTCGGCTTCCCGTCGCTGCTGTGCGAGGCAGCTATAGCGATGATGATGTTTGCAGGCAACTACGTTTTCATTGCCTATCTCGGCGAAGACGGCGTGGCAGCTTACAGCGTAGCGTGCTATATCTTCCCCATAATATTTATGGTCTACAACGCCATTGCGCAGTCGGCTCAGCCCATACTCAGCTATAACTATGGCGCACGCCTGTCTCAGCGTGTGCGTTCAGCCTTCCGCCTTGCCCTTTCAACGGCATTGGGCAGCGCCGTGGTGTTCTATCTTGTAACGCTGCTCTTTGCGGCTGACATCATTTCGCTGTTCATTCCCGCAGGCTTTGCTGCCAACACAATAGCCGTAAGCGGCATGCCATTGTTTGCCCTCGGCTTCGTTCCGTTTGCCGTAAACATCGTGGCGATAGGCTATTATCAGAGCGTTGAGCGCGACTCTTCGGCAATGTTCATAACCGTTATGCGCGGATATGTTCTCATGCTCCTGTGCTTCTGGCTTATGCCTAAGCTGGCCGGAGTGAATGGTATATGGCTTGCGGTGCCTGTTGCCGAGTTGCTTACGTGCGTATTAATATTGATAATGTATTTGAAAAATAGAAAAGGATTTGCTACCTTTGTAGCGAACAACAATGTTATAACTGCCGGGAGCGAGGCCGTTAACAGTAAGTGATTATAAGAATGACGTGTCATTGCATGGCCGTCAATAAAAGGTGAAGGCAGCTCCGGCAGAACAAGTCGGGGCTGCTGTGTGCTGTTATCAGGCTACGCAATGGCCGGTTGATGCCGGTGCAGTCTGATGGCAATTAAGGTTGACTGGATGTTTAATAAGGATGATTATGGCAACATTTGAGGAGTGTCTGTGCCGCCGAAGCGGACTCACGGTGGATGAAGTTGAGTCGCTATTGGCACGAATGACACGCATGGAGATACAGAAAGGAGAGACACTTGTACGCAAGGGCGGACGCAACACCAACATCTACATAATAGAGAAAGGAATCTGGCGTGCGTCATACATCAATTCCGACGGCAACGACATAACCCTTTGGTTTGCCTCTAAGGGCGACTTGCTGTTCTCGTCGTGGTGCTTTGTGGGCAACATACCGTCGATGATAACGCTCGAGTCGATGAGCGACAGTATTGTTTACGGCATAAGTCGCGATGACGCCGAGGACTTTTTCATGTCGTCGGTCGAGGCTGCGCGCATAGGCCGCCGGCTGTATGAGAAAGAGATATTTGAGGTTGAGCGCTGGCTTCTCGGCCGTGGGGCGCCACGGGCACGCGACAGATACGAAACGCTGTTGGCCGAGAAAGCAGACCTGCTGCAGTATGTTCTGCTGAAATACATAGCTTCTTATCTGTTCATAACGCCCCAGTCGCTCAGTCGCATAAGGGCAGAACTGGCGCGCGGCGACGGCGGTCATCATCACCAGTAAGTCCTGTCTGCTGCCAAAATAAAGTTAAGTCCATTTATTCTGATATATATCTGTCACTGTTATCCTATAAAAGTTTTTGATAAAAACTCATCACTCGTCACATCAGCATGTAAGCCATTGAAATTCAGCATGCTGAATTTCAATGGCTTCTTTGTCAACTCATCACGCCTGTAGCCTTACCGGTTTTTGTTTGTTCATTCCTAAATTTGGTTGACTTCAAAGATTCCTTTCTCTTTCCTTTCCTGATTCAGGTTGATTTTAAGTCTGCTTTTACACAATGAGTGCATAAGTCTTATGTCGTTAACGGCATGGCTTTTATTATTGTTACGGGTATTTAGTGCAGACAAAATAAGTTTAAATTTCTGACATATTAGAAGAAACTTTTGCCTATATCATCAAAATGGATTGTCTGTGGCTTTGCCGTTTGTTTAAGTTGCATTAACTTTGCACCAGGTTTCAGGATAAATAAACAAAAATAACTACATGAAGAAAAGTCTTGTGGCTCTTGCCTTCGGCACTCTTGCCCTTGGCATTGCCGAGTTTGTTATGATGGGCATTCTGCCCGATGTATCCCGTTATTTTAACGTAAGCATCCCAACTGCGGGCCACTGCATATCAGCCTATGCGCTTGGAGTGTGCTGCGGAGCGCCCCTGCTCGTCGTGTTTCACAAGTATCCGCTTAAGCATCTGCTGCTGTTTCTGGCATGTCTGATACTCTTCGGAGCGGCACTTTCTGCCGCGGCTCAAAGTTTTCTTATGCTTGTCATAGCCCGTTTCGTGTCAGGACTGCCCCACGGAGCCTATTTCGGCGTGGCGTCAATCGTAGCCGTCAAGCTTGCCGACGAAGCCCACAAGACCAGTGCCGTGTCGATAATGGTTGCCGGCATGACCGTAGCCAATCTGTTCGGCGTGCCCCTTGCCACGGCTCTCAGTTCCCATATATCATGGCGCTTCCCGTTTTTCCTGCTTATGTTTATAAGCATAATCGTCATTTATTACATCTGGAAGTGGGTTCCGTCTGTAGGAGCTTTGCCCAACGAAGGCTTTAAGCATCAGTTTGCCTTCCTTCGTCACGGCGCTCCCTGGCTGATACTCGCCGCAACGATGCTCGGCAACGGCGGTATATTCTGCTGGTACAGCTATGTCAGTCCGCTGCTTACGTCGGTTGGCGGTTTCCCTCACGACGCTTTGTCGGCGCTTATGATAGCCGCAGGCTTCGGCATGGTGGCAGGAAATCTTATCAGTGGCCGCCTTTGTGATCATCACCGCCCCGGTCACGTGGCGGCAGTAACCCAGATAACAGCCATATCCGCGCTTCTGCTCATATTCTTCTTTGCCGAATACGGATGGATTTCGGCCATGCTGATGGTTATATGCACAGGCTGCCTGTTCGCCCTGAGCAGTCCGCAGCAGTTCTTGATACTGAAGTTTGCTCCCGGCGGCGAGCTTCTCGGCGGCGCAGCCATACAGGTGGCGTTCAATTTTGGCAATGCTGTCGGAGCATTCTGCGGCGGTCTGCCTATGGAGGCAGGCGCCACTCCTCGCTATTCAGCCCTCGTGGGTGTGCCCTTCGTGGTGCTCGGTCTTGTGGCATTTATATGTTTCTGCAGCAAATATGAGCGCAGAAAGCCTGCCGTTGACTGAAATTTATTAACTTTGCATCTGTGAACAACTATCAGTCATCACCCGTTCAGGCCCTGCGCCAGCAACGCCTGCTGTTAGAGATAGAGTATAACAGCGAGAAAGAAGCCTTTCGCCGTCAGACCGAGACAACAGGACTGGCGCGCAAGGTGAAGCGTGGCGACGCATGGCATCCGCTGCGTTTTGTCCGCAGCTATTACAATTCGCTCAATCAGCTTTCCGTAGAAGTTGTGCGCACTGCCGACACCGACATTGAGCACAACTTTGAGTTTGGCCGTCCCGTATGCTTTTTCCGTATGGGCGAGGCGGCAGAAGGAAAGAAATCAATACGTTATTTTAATTTCACCGGAACTGTCAGCTATGCCGACGGTGACCGTCTTGTGGTTACAGTGCCTGACAATGCGCCCATTGCGGAACTGCAGGCCACCGAAGGACTCGGCGTACAGCTGTTCTTCGACGAGACGAGCTATCGCCTTATGTTCGAGGCTTTAGACCGTGTGATAGGCGCCCGCGACAACCGCCTTGCCTATTTGCGCGACCTGTTCTATTCGGGTGCGTCGGCAGCCGAGCTGAGTTTCGACCCCATAAGTTTTCCGTGGCTCAACAAGGCACAGCAGGAAGCCGTCAACAAGGTGCTGCGCGCCAAGGACGTAGCCATAGTTCACGGACCTCCGGGCACGGGAAAGACAACAACGCTCGTTGAGGCTATATACGAGACGCTGCGCCGAGAGAGTCAAGTGCTGGTGTGCGCTCAGAGCAATATGGCAGTAGACTGGATAAGCGAGCGGCTCGTTGACCGCGGTATAAGCGTGTTGCGTATAGGCAACCCGACAAAGGTTAACGACAAGATGCTGTCGTTCACCTATGAGCGACGCTTCGAGGCTCATCCCGATTATCCGCAACTTTGGAGCATACGCCAGGCCATACGCAAGCTGCGACAGGAACGCAAGCGCCACGACAACGGCTGGCACCAGAAGATGGACCGGCTGAAGAGCCGTGCCGTGGAGCTTGAAGTAAGAATCAACGCGCAGCTGTTTGGCGAGGCAAAGGTCATTGCCTGTACGCTTACGGGCAGCGCTAACCGCTTGCTGTCAGGTCAGAAATTCGGCACGCTGTTCATCGACGAGGCAGCCCAGGCGCTCGAAGCCGCCTGCTGGATAGCCATAAGGAGGGCGTCGAGAGTGGTGTTTGCGGGCGACCACTGCCAGCTTCCGCCTACGGTAAAGAGCCTTGCGGCGCTTAAAGGCGGACTGGGCACCACGCTCATGGAGCGCATCGTTGCGCGTAAGCCTTCTGTGGTTACGCTGCTTACGGTGCAGTATCGCATGAACGAACAGATAATGCGCTTCTCGAGCAACTGGTTTTATGACGGAAGGGTAGAGTCGGCTCCCGAGGTGAAATACCGCGGCATACTTGACTACGACAACCCGATAACATGGATAGACACATCAGACACCGACGCAAAGGAGGAGTTTGTGGGCGAGAGTTTCGGCAGAATAAACAAGATTGAGGCCGAACTTACGCTCGATGCCCTTAAAAACTACTTCACCAAGATTGGCCGTCAGCGCATAGCCGACGAGCATATCGATGTGGGTGTAATATCGCCTTACCGCGCCCAGGTGCAGCTGTTGCGCCGCATGGTGCGCAAGGATGAGTTCTTCAAGCCCTACCGCAAGTGCGTAACGGTTAACACAGTTGACGGATTTCAGGGGCAGGAGCGCGACATAATAGTTATTTCGCTCGTGCGCTCAAACGACGACGGACAGATAGGATTCTTGTCGGACCTGCGACGGATGAACGTGGCAATAACCCGCGCACGCATGAAACTGATAATAGTTGGCAGCGTGCAGACCATGACACGTCACGCCTTTTACAAAGAACTTTACGACTATGTGCAGGAGTCAGCCGGCATGTAACAGCCGCTTATGCGGCATTATTGTCGGTGGCATGGGCACGTTATGAACAAATAAAACAATACAGCAATATGCTTCAGAGAGACTACATTTCGCGACTTATACGTGAGTTTATGGCGGCGCTTCAGCGCTATCTCGAGAAAAACGCGGCAGGAGCGCGCCGCAAGACTGCCGAAGATCTGTTCCGTCAGTATTTCGGTTCGTATGAGTTTTATCACACGGCATCAAAGGATGACATTATGTCATCGTTCGAGAAATATCCCCAAGAGGAGCGCATAAGCCGAATGGAGATGCTTGCCGAGCTGTATTATGCCGAGGCCGACGACCGTCCCGAGCCGTTCAGAACCCAGCAGCTCGACATGACCCTGAGCCTGTTTAGCTTTATTGATGCCAACAGCCGCACATTCTCCATTGACAGACAGAACAAGATAAGTTTGATAAAAAAGAAGATATACGACAGCGGAAAGGCTGGCAAATAATGCCTTTATCAGCAGATAAAAGCCAAATCTGCACGACATAAACTACAGATTTTGGCACACGGCACAGGCCGGAACTTTTAGTCAACGACACCGATGATATATTGATGTCAGTGACTGAAAGTTCCGGCCTGTATTGTTTTTCGGCGGCAGTTATCTGTGCCGATGTCTGCAGTGAGCCGTAGTTATGTGTTCATTACTATTGTCTAACCGCCGAGAGTGTTACGGTTACGTTGCCTTCGCCGAGCAGTTCTTTCAGCTCAGCCTCACTGATATTGTCTATCTTGCCAAGGCGTGTAAGGCTCCATGAGTTGTTGCCGTAATATATTACGAAGTTGCGGCCCTGATAAAGAATAAGGTCTCCTGCCTGCGTGTTTATGTTCTCGTTGTTCTGCGGCAGCGTGTGGCCGAGGTCGCCCACCTTTTCAAAGTCGCCGTAGTCGCTCATGTTTATCACGATGTCGCCCTCTTTCAGCAGGTCGATCAGCGCTCTTGCCGAGCTGTTGTCAGTCATTGTGGCCGTGAGGGTGCGGCCGTTCACTCTTATGTTCATTTTGTTGTAATTTATGTTGTTGTCGTTGTCATTGTCTTTCTGCAGCGAGTTTATCCATTGTTCCACTTCGCCGCGCGATGTCCCTGCGCCGAATCTGCGCCCAGCCATCCATGTTGCTCCGGGTGCGAGTGCCTGCAGTTGGGTTGCGCTTGAGCCTATGCCGCTTGAGCCTGATGTGCAGAACGGTATAACGGTCTTTCCGTTAAGGTTGCAGCTCTCTATGAAAGTGTAGACAACGCGCGGCGCCAGTCCCCACCATATTGGGTAGCCCAGATATATAGTGCGGCATCTGCTCAGGTCGGGCACGTCGCCTTTTATTGCCGGCCGTGCGTCGGGATTGTTCTGTTCGAGCGATGAGCGCGACTGCTGATTGGTGTAGTCGAGGTCTTCTGCCGTGTAAGGTTCAGCCGCCTCAATGCGCCATGTGTCGCCGCCCGTTATGTCGGCTATCATGCGTGCCACGCCCTCTGTGGTTCCCGTCTGCGAGAAATACACCACAAGAGTCTCTGCCGTCAGCGGTTTGGTTGTGTCAGTATGTTCTTCGGCGGTGTTTTCTCCGCTGCCCTTGGCGCACGAAACGTGGAGCAGGGAAAGGCCGAGGATGATGAGATAAAAAATAGACTTTTTCATAATTATAAGGTTTTTTATTTGTGCTAATCTTTTATGCCGGCCGTTGAGCCGTGCCGTTTAGACAATGTTCACTTAACCGTTCCGACACTGCAAAATTATCGTGTTTTAAAATATGCCATGGTATCCGATTTACTGATAAATGTAAACAAAATCCCGAAAAAGGTTTGTTTTTGCCGTAAAGTCTATTTTTAGTTCTTTGATATGGCAATTTTTATAAGGCTAAATTGTTCAAAAATTCCACTGTCAGACGCTGCGTGTGCCTTTTTATCCCGGAGTAAAAAGTCAGGACAAAAATATTTTTCAGTCTGGAAAATTAATGTGTAACGTATGTTAAATTATAAGGCTTCAATCTATCAATGTATTAACAATACTTCACGTTTTCCTTGAATTTTACCCTTAAAACAGCCATTTTTACTACCTAAAATGCTGTCTTTCGTCACGCAAAAGCACCTCTTTCATGGCGTAAACCTATCACTTTTGCACCGTAAACGGCCGAGTTATGTTTTTTAACATTTGCCGTTTTTCCTTTAAAACTCCGTAAAGAGCATAAACACAAGCACTTAACGCAAATGCCCGATTTTTGACATATTTCGGCCAAAAGAGCGATTGCGTTACGGCCATCGCCATTCTGAGAGCGTTAAATGTTTATCGTGAGTAATAAAAATTTACATCTAAGCTCAGCTCTAACGTTATAGTCCGGCAGAATTTTTGTCCGTTTTTTCGCAGGCATGGCTGGCTGCGTCAAGCAAGGCATACCATAAAGCGTCGGCAGAAAACATAAATACGGCTGAAAGCTTCAGTAGGTTTTTTAGTGATTAAGACATATTCAGACAGATGAAATATTCAGGTTAAGCGCTGCCGCATAATGTACTTCAAATTGCATAAAAATGTAGATTACATTCACATTGCGCAAACAATAATCAGCATGTCGGTGGCATTATGCACAAAAGTAGGGCTGTTGTAGGCCATTATTTTATTGTTCATGCCGCGTATCGTTCTTATTTTCAAACAAATTGCTTACCTTTGCAAAGCAAAAAGATAAAGAGAAATAACAAACTAAAGAAATGAATATAGCAGGTGAGATTAGCAGCAGCGTGATAAAGGCCGTGAAGGAGCTTTACGGAGCCGACATCACAGAGAACATGGTTCAGCTGCAAAAGACAAAACGCGAGTTTGAGGGTAGCCTTACCCTGGTGGTTTTTCCATTCTTGAAAATATCAAGACAGAAGCCCGAAGCTACGGCCGAGGCCATAGGCAACTGGCTGGTTGAGAACTGCGAGCACGTTGAGCGATTCAACGTGGTTAAGGGATTCCTTAACCTCGTGCTGGCACAGCAGTCGTGGATCAAGCTGCTCAATGCCATCAATGCCGACGAGCACTATGGTGAGCGCAAGGCAGGAGCCGACGCTCCGCTGGTGATGATAGAGTATTCATCGCCCAACACCAACAAGCCGCTCCACCTTGGACACGTGCGCAACAACCTGCTTGGATGGAGCCTTGCGCAGATTATGGAGGCCAACGGCAACCGCGTTGTTAAGACCAACATTGTGAACGACCGCGGAATACATATCTGCAAGTCGATGCTGGCATGGCTGAAATGGGGCAACGGCGAGACACCCGAGAGCAGCGGCAAGAAGGGCGACCACCTGATTGGCGACTACTATGTAGCCTTCGACAAGCACTACCGCGAGGAGGTTAAGGAGCTTGAGGCTAAATATGTGGCTGAAGGCATGGACGCTGAAGAGGCTGAGAAGAAGGCCAAGGAAGAGGCTCCGCTGATAAAGGAGGCTCACGAGATGCTCGTTAAATGGGAGCACAACGACCCCGAGGTGCGCGCACTGTGGGAGAAAATGAACTCATGGGTTTACGCCGGATTCGACGAGACATACAAGGCTCTGGGCGTAGGCTTCGACAAGATATACTATGAGTCGCAGACTTATCTCGAAGGCAAGGCCAAGGTTGAGGAAGGACTCAATAAGGGACTCTTCTTCCGCAAGGAGGACAACAGCGTTTGGGCTGACCTCTCTGACGAGGGACTTGACCAGAAACTGCTGCTCCGTTCTGACGGCACATCGGTGTATATGACTCAGGACATAGGTACGGCAGAGATGCGCTTCAACGACTATCCTATAGACAAGATGATATATGTTGTGGGCAACGAGCAGAACTATCACTTCCAGGTGCTCTCAATATTGCTCGACCGTCTCGGATTCAAGTGGGGCAAGGAGCTTGTTCACTTCTCTTACGGCATGGTAGAGCTGCCTAACGGCAAGATGAAGAGCCGCGAGGGTACGGTGGTTGACGCCGACGACCTGATAGCTGCGATGATAGACGACGCACGCCGCACAAGCGAGGAGCTGGGCAAGTTTGCCGACATGAGCGACGAGGAGCGCGCCGAAGTTGCACGCATCGTAGGTATGGGTGCGCTCAAATACTTCATTCTGAAGGTTGACGCCCGCAAGAACATGCTGTTTAATCCGGAAGAATCAATCGACTTCAACGGCAACACAGGTCCGTTTATCCAGTACACTTACGCCCGCATACGCAGCATACTGCGCAAGGCTGAGGCTCAGGGCATAACTCTGCCCGAGACATTCAGCGGCAACGTAAACCTGAGCGTAAAGGAGAGCGAGCTGATACAGAAGATGAACGAGTATGGTGCTGCTGTTCGCCAGGCAGGTATAGACTACAGTCCGAGCGGCATAGCAAACTATTGCTACGAGCTGACCAAGGAGTTCAACCAGTTCTATCATGACTTCAGCATCCTCGGCGCCGACACAGAAGACGAAAAGATTCTGCGTCTGTTCATCGCCAAGAACGTTGCCAAGACTCTGAAGAACGGCATGAGACTGCTCGGAATTGAAATGCCGGAACGAATGTAGTTCTTTTTAATTCATAATTCACAATTCATAATTCATAATTGGGTTGGTTGAGAAAAGGTATCTTTTCAAAAATTATCCGATGTTGAGTTGGTGAGTAATTAAGCCTGGTGTGTAACTGGGCTTGTGAGTAATAACGATTGATAAATATTCAGATTATTGAGAAGTAAAGACGATAATGTCGTTGTGCAGAAAAGCTATGCTTTCAGTTTGCGTTGCGTAAAGCTGTATAAGTATTTGTGCAGTCGTGACGGCAATTACATTATCGGCAAGCAATTGTTGAGGAGCGGAACGAGTATAGGTGCCAATGTCCGTGAGGCATTGAGAGCCCAGACTCGTCCCGACTTCATAACGAAACTGAATGTAGCGCTGAAAGAAGCCAGTGAAACAGAATATTGGATAGAACTGCTGCGTGATTCTGACTACATTTCATCTTCTCAGGCAGAAAGCATGCTCACCGATTGCGTTGAATTGATTAAGATACTGACCTCAATAGTGAAGAAATCAAAAGAGAACAGCGATACAATTAGAATTAAGAATTGAGAATTTAGAATTAGAAATATGCTTATAACAAAATAACTTCCTTCTTCAGTAAGGAAAAATCTGCTCTATATAATTCTTATTCACAAATTTATGAATATCCATGTTCAATCCGCTTAATGATGAACAGAATAATTGTAACTCCAATTATGAATTGTGAATTATGAATTGCAATGATGTTTTCCCAATTATGAATTGTGAATTATGAATTATGAATTAACCAATTGCAATCCTCCGGATTACAGAAACGATACAGTTTTGCCATTGCCTATGGAAGTTAAGGCAGACGCATGGGCTGTTGATGCGGCATGCAGCGGCAATCCGGGAAAGATGGAGTATAGGGGCATCGACCTTATTACGGGTGCTGTGGTGTTTCATTACGGTCCGGTGTTCGGCACCAACAACATAGGTGAGTTTCTTGCCATTGTGCATGCACTGGCGCTTATGGAGCAGAAAGGCATCAGGAAGACCATATACAGCGACAGCTTCACCGCCATAACATGGGTGAAGAAGATGCAGTGCAAGACCAAACTTGAGCGCACAGAAAAGACCGCACAGCTGTATAATGTCATTGCGAGAGCCGAAAAATGGCTGCGCACGCATACGTTCCGCACCGAACTCATACAGTGGGACACGCGCAAATGGGGAGACATTCCGGCCGACTTCGGACGGAAATAGTTCCCGCGTCTGCAATGCAGACCTTAACAGGCCGCCATGACGGCACAAAAAGTTATTAAAAATATCAACCAATAACATCATGAATCCTTATACACAATGCGCCCTGCTCTCGGCTTCAACGCTGAGAATGTTGCCGCACATACTGCTTTACCTGCGCTTCAAGAAGACCATTGACGCCGACCTTGAGCCTTACGGAGAAGGCAAGGGCAGCATACTCACCTTTATTAAGGTTTGCACACGGCAGAAGGTGTTTCGTAACCTGTTTTATTATCGCCTGGGCGAATACCGCTCCGTGTTCATTAAATGGCTCATGCCCGAGGACAAGTCGTTACACATAACGTGCCCGTCGATAGGTGAGGGCTGCCATCTTGAACACACTTATTCGACCTATCTCAATGCCGACAGCATAGGCCGCAACTTCTATTGCCTGCACCTCGTTACGCTCGGCAACGGCAAGGACGGACGCCCCACCATAGGCGACAACGTGAGCATATACACAGGTTCGATGGTGTTCGGCAAGGTGAGGATAGGCAACAACGTCAAGATTGGGGCTGCCACCGTGATATACAAGGATGTGCCCGACAACTGCACCGTGGTGGGCAATCCGGCGGTGATAGTGAAGAAAGACGGCAAGAAAGTACACATACCATTATAACATAATACCAAAAGAAAAATGACCGAATTTGAGAAAATGCGCAGCGGCCAGTTCTACAACTTCTCCGACCCGGAGATAGCCATGAGCCTTGACCATGCCAAGAGGCTCTGCGCAAGGCTGCAGACCGTAACGATAATAGACGACTGCTATCGTGAGATGATAGAAGACCTCATACCCGGCATACCTAAAGACAGCACCGTGTGCCCGCCGTTCCACTGCGACCACGGCAACGGCATAACCATTGGCCGCAACGTGTTTGTCAACTATAACTGCGTGATGCTCGACGGAGGCCGCATCACCATTGGCGACAACGTGCTGATAGGTCCTAACTGCCAGATATACACGCCCCAGCATCCCATGGACTATGTGGCGCGCAGGCAGTCGGTTGAGGCTGCCCTGCCTGTTACAATAGGCGATGACACGTGGCTCTGCGGCAGCGTTGTGGTGTGCCCGGGCGTAACGATAGGCAAGCGCTGCATAATAGCTGCGGGAAGCGTTGTTACGAAAGACATTCCCGACGACTCGCTCGCTGCCGGCAATCCTGCCGTGGTTAAGCGCCGTCCCGTGGTGAATAAGTAAATAGGCCGCGCCGGCTTTTCGTTATTAAAATCAATAAACATCATTCTTTGATTATGAAACCAGTTGACAAGAAATCTCTTCTCTTTGTGTGTCTCGGCAATATATGCCGCTCTCCGGCTGCCGAGGCAATACTTAAATATAAGCTTGAGGGCAACAAGCACCTTGTGGGACGCGTTGAGGTAGACTCTGCCGGCATTGGCTCATGGCACGAAGGACAGTTGCCCGACCGCCGCATGAGGGCGCACGGAGCAAGCCGTGGCTACGACCTGAGCAGCAGGGCAAGGCAGATTAAGCCTGCCGACTTCGGCCGCTTTGACTATGTCTTCGCTATGGATCATCAGAATGTGGCAGACCTTAATCGTGTGGCACGCAACGCCGACGACCGCAAGAAGATTTTGTGCACTGCCGACTTTATGACCCGTCATCCGCAATACGACACCGTGCCCGACCCATATTATGGTGGCGACGCCGACTTCGAGCTGGCTCTCGACCTTATAGAAGATGCCTGCGACGGCATCATTGCATGGCTCGAAAAGCATATTTAACGTTATTCTGACGATATTTTGCCACTGCAAATCCGGTGGCATACCTATTTATTATTAGCGCCCATATACCTATTTGCAGGTATATGCGGCGCTTTGTTTATTGCATTTTGTATATCCTTTTAATGGAATTATGGGCATTTTATGCCATGTAATGTTTTTTGTTGAATAAAGTACAGTCTGCAGTAAGGGCAGTCATCACCTTTTTAGGTGATGCTAATTACGATTTCCTTTAATTGATTTTTACCGATTTTTAAGTATTGTAAACATTTTTACAAGACATTACCTTTGCATCAGAATTTTAAAAATCGGACATAAATGAATTTAACAGGAAAAACTTTTCTTACATGTGCCGCAGCCATTATGCTTGCTTCTGCGCAGGTGCGGGCACAGCATTCGGCTGCAGACAGCGTGTATCAGCATGCCAAGGGCAATCGTCTTAGCATTGGAGGGTATGGCGAGGTGGCGCTTACGCGCAATTTCTACAGCGACAATGTTTATCGCTATTCAAATGCAAGCCAGTATAAAAACGACCCGAGCCATGGGCGTTTTGACATTCCTCATGCCGTGATATATATAAGCTATGACTTCGGAAAGGGCTGGACTATGTCGAGTGAGATTGAGTTTGAGCACGGAGGATCCGGCGGAGCTGTTGAGAAAGAGTTTGAAGAGGCCGGCGAATGGGAACAGGAAACAGAGAAAGGCGGCGAAGTGGAACTGGAGCAATTTTGGATTCAGAAGTCGTTTGCACGCTGGGCAAACATCCGTATTGGACATATAGTAGTGCCTGTTGGCCTTACCAATGCCCATCATGAGCCGCTTAACTTCTTTACTGTTTACCGTCCGGAGGGCGAGTCGACCATTCTTCCGTGTACATGGCACGACACAGGAATAAGCTTTTGGGGCCGTTCAGGCGACTTCCGTTATGAGTTGCAGTTTATTGCCGGACTCGATGCCTTTATGTTCGACCGCGACAACTGGGTGCAGAACGGTGCCGGTTCGCCATTCGAATTTAAGGTGGCCAACAAGTATGGCTTTGCCGCGCGCATCGACAACTACACCATTCCGGGCCTGCGCATCGGTCTTAGCGGATACTACGGACAGTCGATGCACAACACTTATCCGCACGACATGGAAGGCGAAGGCAAGGCCAACGACAAGGTTAAGGGCAACGTATATATCGGAGCTTTCGACTTTACTTACTCGGGCCACAACTGGATTGTAAGAGGTAACGCCGACTACGGGTATGTGAGCGACGCATCGAAGATAAGCGCCATAAAGCGTAACCTTGTGTCGAGCGGCGCGCCTTATAAGAAATCGCCCGTAGGCAAGAATGCCGTAGCGGCAGGCATCGAGGCCGGATATGACATTTTCTCACAGATACCCAAGCTAAGAAACAAGAACCAAAAGCTGTATGCCTTTGGCAGATATGAGTACTACGACTCATACATTCCTGCCGCCGACCAGGCCGACTACGAATATACCGACCGCAACCGCATGGCAGTAGGCCTCAACTACTACCCCGTTCCGCAGATTGTCGTGAAGGGCGAATACTCAAAGAGATTCCTCAAATCAAAATACAACGACGAGCCTTCGGTGTCGATAGGCGTAGCATATCAGGGATTCTTCCTGTAAGACGACGAAGCCGGACACCCTGAATGTATAGAAGAAACGATACAAGTATTAATATAAAAACAAAGTAAGCTATGGAAAAAATCTTTAAATTGCCCCTTGCACTCATGCTCGGAGCAGCAGTAATGTTTGGTTTTTCGTCATGCAGCGACGATGACGACAGCGACGACGGCAGTGTGTTGACAGAGAAAGAAGCCTTCCTGAAAGAGGCGGCAGGCGTGTATGTAAACGACGTTGTATATTCAACCTACGGAAGTCTGGCTGCCGAGACAAACAGTCTTTACGAACAGCTGTATGCCGTGAAGGAAAAGTTTAAGACAGACCCGAACTCGGTTACGCAGACTGAAATTGACAACATCTGCGCCACATTTTTGAGTGCGCGCGCCTATTGGGAAAAGAGCGAGGCATTCCTGTTCGGCGCAGCAACCGACTTCGGCATCGACCCGCACATCGACACATGGCCGCTCGACCTGGAAGGACTGGCCACAGAGCTGAAGAACACCGACAAAGTGGCCAACATGGATGGCGAAGACGGCATATCCTATGCAGCCAACAAACTGGGACAGGAGCTGCTGGGTTTCCACGGCATTGAGTTTATCATCTTCCGCGACGGCGCCAACCGCAAGATAGAGAAGCTGCGCGGCGTTGAAGACGACCCTGATTTTGTTAAGGTGGCAACAAACGTTACAGGTCTTGAAGAACTGATTTATGCCACAGCCGTGGCAGGCGACCTGCGCGACAGATGTTATCAGCTTAATGTTTCGTGGAACGCCGATGCACCCGAGGAACAGCGTACACGTGTGGTTGACGAGTGTGAACTGCCTTGCACCGTTGGCAGCGGCAACAACTCTTACGGCACAAACATGCTCAATGCCGGTCAGGCCGGAAGCACTTATGCCATGTGGCGCGAGGTGGCAAGTACCATATTGTTGAGCGGATGCGAGAACATTGCGAAAGAAGTGTATTCGCAGAAGATGGGACTGGCCTACAGCGGTGAAGATCCTAACTATATAGAGTCGCCTTACAGCAAGCGCTCTTTCTATGACTTCTACGACAACATAATAAGCATAGAGAACAGCCTATACGGTGGTGTTGAGGGCAAGCGCAATGAAAGCAAGTCGATTATGGCATACTTGAAAAAGTATAACTCAGAACTTGCTGCAACGCTTGAAACAAACATACGGAACTCTCTCGATAAACTCACGGCATGCCAGAACAGCGGCACTGCCTTTGTTGACAATCCTAAGGCGCAGTGTGTGGCTGATGCCATAGCTGCCATAGAGGCTCTTGATGCAAGTCTTACATCTGCTTCGGCATGGATTGCCTCCAACTGACAACACTATATTAATGGTTATTATGAGTTATGCCATTGCAAGTTGCCTGCGCAACTTGCGTGGTATGACTTTATGTAGGTTTATTAAAAATACAATCGTTAAACGCTGAAAGAAAGTAAGTGCTAAAATAATCTTAAAACAATATATTATGAATTTTAGAAATAACAAAAACTTTTGTTTTATCGCCCTTGCGGCGTATGCATGTATGTCGTTTCATGCATGTACGGATGATGACCGTCTGCCGGAGAACACAGGCGACATAGAGTATATAGGACAGGACGTAGGCAACTTCTCGTCGGATGAGTGGTACCCGGGAGGCAAGCTGGGTACAACCGAAAACGTAGGCGCTGGATGTTATGAGGATAATACACCTGTGGTGGAGAGTATGGGGCTTATGAGTGAGTTTCATCTTGGCGAGGTGCTCTTTGAGCGCAACTTTAACACAAGCACTCCGCCATTCAACGGTCTCGGTCCGGCGTCTGTTCGCAAATCGTGTATAGACTGCCATCCGGGCTATGGCCACGGCAAGCGCCAGGAGTCGTACAAAGCCGGATTCGGCAACGGCTACCTGCTTGTGATATATCATCCTGACGACGGTGCCAACAGCAACGATGGACCATACATAAGCGAGGTTACGGGCATGCCGCAGACACAGGCCGTGTCGCCGTTTCTGCCTCCTGTTGACGAAGACAAGATAAGTATGACATGGAAAACCGTAGAGGGCACGATGCCGAGCGGACTGTCGGCAACTGAGTTTCCTGACGGAGAGAAGTATCAGCTGATATATCCTGAGGTGACAATATCTCAGGATGCGTTCAACACAGACCCAAAGCCTACAAATATTGCAGTGCGCCTTGAGTCGACAATCGGTATAATAGGCACTGGACTCATTGATGCCATACCCGAGGACTCTATAAAAAAACAATATCAGGAGGAAGCCAAATATGTTGAGCTTAACCCGTCGATGTGGGACAAGGCTGCCAACGACTGGGCGTCAACTGCGTATTATACATCATGGAGCTCATCGGGCGCGCTGGCCGACGGCACACCTGTTGCAGGCATGATTAAGCGTTACACTTATGCGCTGACACGTGCCAGCCTGCAGGACGGTGCAGGAGCCAATGCCATGTGGAACATTCCGAACGTGAGCCGTCCAGACCGTCCGAAGCTATACACCACCGACGCATGGGCCTTAGCCATGTCGAAAAATCAGGATGTAATAGATGCAATAAAGAAAGACCCTACGTCGCCGTATTATGCCGACGGAACAGACGACGGTATTGCCGATGCTGTGAAGAATCTGCTTTCGCCAAGCACCAACCAGTTTGACAACCAGTGGCACAACTTTGAGCCAGAGATGAGTACAGATAACTTTTATGCCTTCATGGTGTGGCACCGCGGACTGGCCATTCCGCGCGCCCGCAACCTTAACGACCCTGATGTGCAGCGCGGCAAGAAATTGTTTATGGAGATTGGCTGCGCCTCATGTCACCGTCCGTCGTGGACGACAGGCGATGACAATTATTGGACTCCCGACGTGATAAAAGACAAACCGCTGCCGAAATATCCGCGCCAGAAGATTTATCCTTATTCAGACTTCGTACAGCATCGTCTGCACATGATAAACGACATTCACGGTTCATGGTGCCGTACCACGCCGCTATGGGGCCGTGGTCTGTCGCTTGTCAACACCGGAGCGCAAGACCGTCTGCACGACTGCCGCGCCCGCAACGAGATAGAGGCTATAATGTGGCATGCCTACAGCAAGGAGAGCGACGCATACACATCAGCCGAAAAATTCTATAACCTCAGCAAGTCCGACCGCGATGCTGTGGTGAAGTTCTTACAGTCGATATGATTATTTTTTGTAGTTAAAGGAGTTAGAGTAGTTAAAGGAGTTAAAGTCATATGTTTTATGGCTTTATTCCTTTTGAACATTATATAATGTAATCTAAGAAATATTTTCTATTATGTCATTATACATAAAAGAATAACATATAGCTTTTACTGTTTTATCCTCTAAGAGCAAAGTTCATGACTTTAATTTCTTTAACTACCCTTAACTTATAAAAGCAAGGCATATGACTTTAACTCCTTTAACTACTCTAACTTCTTTAACTCCTAATAAATCAATGCTTTCCCGTTCAATCATTGTCCTTTACGTAAGTATTATAACGATAATGTCTGCGGCCACGATAGCAGAGAAATATAGAGGCAGCGACTTTGTGGCTGACGCTGTTTACGGCTCATGGTGGTTTGCCGTCATGTGGGCACTGCTGGCGGCCGCAGGCGTGGCATATATAGTGAAGAGGCGTATAAGGCGCGCGTCGGTGCTGCTGCTTCACGGCTCGTTCGTGGTGATTCTCCTCGGCGCACTGCTGACTCATGTGTCGGCATCGCAAGGTACGATGAGGCTTAGGCTCGGCGAGACAACGGATACGTATGAGGTAAACAGTAAAGACGGAAACACAAGCTTAAGACTGCCCTTTAAGTTGAGGCTGAAGTCGTTCGACATACGTTATCATGACGGAACAACGGCAGCAGCCGACTATGTTACGCGAATAACCGTGACCGACGGCGACAAGACCATAGACGGCGAGGTGTCGATGAACAATGTGTTCAGCTATGAATCGGTAAGATTTTATCAGATGTCTTACTATCCCGACATGCGCGGCAGCGTGCTCGCGGTTAACCGCGACCCGTGGGGTATTCCTGTTACCTATTGCGGCTATGCCCTGCTCTTTATTGCCGTGGTGTGGATGCTCATCGACCCAAAAGGCCCTTACCGCCGGCTGTTGCGCAGCGACATTGTGCGAAAGGGCATGATGACCGTTGCGCTGCTTGCCGGCACCACGTTTGTGGCTCACGGAGCTACAACTCTGCCTAAGGAAACCGCCGACAGGTTCGGACGGCTGTATGTCCTCTATAACAACCGCGTGTGTCCGCTGCAGACTCTTGCCATTGACTTCACGAAAAAATTATGCGGCAGTTCAAGCTACGGCGGATATATGCCCGAACAGGTGCTAATGGGCTTTGTTATGTGGCCAGACGAATGGAGCCGCGAGCCGCTGCTGAGGCTTAAAGGCGGAGCATTGCGCGACCGGCTGCAGCTGCCGGAGCGCTGTTCGGTCAACACTTTTTTCAACGATATAATGGGCGGATATATCATTGGGCCTTATCTTAACGAATATTATAACGGCAACAATGACGAGTTTCACCGACAGGTAGCCGACGTAGATGCCCGGATACAGCTCGTGATGGATTTGCGCCGCGGTAAACTTCTAAAGGTATTTCCCTACACCTGCGGCGGCAAGACCACATGGTATGCGCCTACGGATAATATGCCCGACTCGCTTGTTGACCCGGCTCACAGGCAGTATATGCAAAATGTCTTTTCATTGATATATCAGGAGGCGCTGGCAGGCAACATGGATTCAGTGGACAACATTGCCGGTAAGATGCTGCGCTATCAGCAAAAGAACGGCGGCAGTTCGCTGCCGTCGGATGTGCAGACCCGTGCCGAGCGGCTGTATAATGCCGTGCCGTTTGCCACCATCCTCTTCATGCTCAACCTCTTTATGGGCTTTGTCACGCTGTTTGCCGTTCTTTGGCTTATGACGCGCCCCACAAGACGCCGGCTGCGCGGAAGTATGGTAATGAAGATTGCGGCAGCAGTTATGGTGTTTTCGTTTGCGGCTCTGACCCTATGTGTGGCCCTGCGCTGGATGATAAGGGGCACGGTGCCGATGGCCAACGGCTATGAGACAATGCTGCTCATGGCATGGATAATCATGGCGGCGTCGCTCTTGCTGTGCCGCCGTTTCGCCATAGTGCTAACTTTCGGCTTTATTATGTCGGGCTTCTTTCTGCTCGTTTCGCACATCAGCCAGATGGATCCTCAGATAACCCACATCATGCCTGTGCTTGCGTCGCCGCTGCTCAGCATCCATGTGTCGGTTATAATGGCGGCCTTTGCCCTGCTTTCGCTCACATTTGTCTGCGGCCTTATGGCGCTGTTGCTGCGTTGTGTCATGGGCAGCCGTGCGCCAGGTCTCGGCGACAGGCTCTATGCATTGCGCGCTCTGTCGCAACTGTTCTATTATCCTGCCTTGGCAGCCCTTGCCGTCGGCATATTTGTAGGTGCGGTGTGGGCCAATGTGTCGTGGGGCACTTATTGGAGCTGGGACGCAAAAGAGGTGTGGGCGCTCATCACTTTTATGGTATATGCAGTTGCAGCCCACAGAGTGTCGCTGCCGTTCATGCGCGGTCCGATGGCATGGCATGTATTTATGGTGGCAGCCTTTGCCACAATATTGATGACATATTTCGGCGTAAATTATTTTCTTGGGGGCATGCATTCTTATGCATGACTCTTTTTTGGGCGAGGCCTGTCTGACATGTTGTGCCGTCAGACAGCCTCGCCTTATTTCTTTTGATTTGTAAAATATTACGAATAATTCTGTTCGTTTGACGCTCTCAGAATGGCGACGCCCTTCGTGATTACGCATTTTTACGCAGAAATGCCACAAAAATGGTCACTTTGGTTAAGTGGCTGTAATATAGCGCTTTACATCATTATAATACAGAAACGCTAAATGTTAAAAAACATAACTCGGCCACTTTTGGTGCAAAAGTGATAGGTTTACAACATGAAAGTGGTGCTTTTGTGTGATTAAAAGCATCGTTTTAGACAATAAAAACGGCTGTTTTAAGGCTGAAATCGAGTGATAATGTGAAGTAAAGTTAATAAAATGAGGTCTGGAGACGACTTTGTTTAACATACGTTATATGTTGATTTTCTGGAATGAAAAATATTTTTGTAATGAGTTTTTACCGCCATCTGAAAGTCATACTTATCTTTTCTGAAGCTAAAAGACTGACTTGATATGTTTAACCTCACTCGGTCAATTGTTTATGTACCTGTGCAAGCAGGTGGATGTTTCACTAGTATTCTTGTTCTTTATTGTAGCATCATTGTCAGCTTATTGTTTTACATGGCCCCATGCATCAGCTAAAAGAAAGACGGAAGTCCGTCAGGATATTATTTACCATGTTCAGGTTTGAGTAAAGACAAAACAATAACGGGAAGTCGCTTCACAGTGACTTCCCGTCGGTTAACTTAAAACAATCAATAAAAGAAATAGATTGTCACGTTAAATTTAGAATACGGTGGCTTCAGCGCGGCGCACCTGCCGCGGTCAGCCGGCCAATATATTTATGTTTGATTATCTTATGAACAGCAGTTCGCGATACTTAGGCAGAGTCCAAAGCTCGTCGGCAACGGTAAGCTCCAGCTTGTCTATGTGGTAACGTATCTCCTCCATCTTAGGAGCTACTGTATCGTGATATGCGATAGCCTTTTCACGCTCGTTCTCAATCTTGTTGGCTACCTTGCGTGCGTTGATAAGCTCGTCAACGCCGTTCTCAATGATCTGAGTACGCTCAGCAATCTCCTCGATAATCTTGATGTTGCGTGAGCAGAGCTTCTCAACCTTCTCTTTCGGGAATATCTGCAGCATGTTCTGAACGTTCTTAGCCAGCTGGCTCTGATAGTGAGTTGCAACAGGTATGATGTGGTTCATTGACAGGTCGCCCATAACACGTGCCTCAATCTGGATGCGCTTTGTATAGGTGTCCCATTTAACCTCATTGCGTGCAGCAAGCTCTTTCTCAGTCATTACGTTCATATCCTCGAACATCTTGATAGAGTCGGCGCTGAGATAGTTGTCGAAGATAACCGGGCAGCTGGTCTCGCAGTCGAGTCCGCGGCGCTTAGCCTCCTCAACCCACTCGTCAGAATATCCGTTTCCGTCGAAGCGTATAGGCTTGCAGGTCTTGATATCCTCACGCAGAACGTCGACGATAGCGCTTGTCTGATCCTGTCCTTTGGCGATAAGAGCGTCAACACGCTTCTTGAAGTTTGTAAGAGCCTCTGCCACTGCAGTGTTGAGGGCTATCATTGCTGATGCGCAGTTAGCCTCGCTACCTACGGCACGGAACTCGAAGCGGTTACCTGTGAAGGCGAATGGACTTGTACGGTTACGGTCGGTGTTGTCGATGAGCAGTTCAGGAATCTCAGGAATGTCGAGTGTCATGCCCTGCTTGCCGGCCATGTTGAACAGGTCTTTGCTGTCGCTCTTCTCGATGTGGTCGAGCAGTTCAGAGAGCTGTTTGCCGAGGAATGAAGATATGATTGCTGGAGGTGCCTCGTTGGCTCCCAGACGGTGAGCGTTGGTTGCGCTCATGATAGAAGCCTTGATAAGTCCGTTGTGCTTGTAGACACCCATAAGAGTCTCAACGATGAATGTAACGAAGCGGAGGTTAGCCTCAGGAGTCTTGCCGGGAGCATGCAGCAGCACGCCTGTATCGGTAGACAAGCTCCAGTTGTTGTGCTTACCTGAACCGTTGATGCCTGCGAACGGCTTCTCGTGGAGCAGAACGCGGAATCCGTGCTTGCGTGCCACCTTCTTCATGAGTGACATCAGCAGCATGTTGTGGTCGGTAGCCAGGTTGGTCTCCTCAAAGATAGGAGCAATCTCAAACTGGTTGGGTGCAACCTCGTTGTGACGTGTCTTGCAGGGGATTGACAGTTCGAGAGCCTGTATCTCAAGGTCTTTCATGAAAGCCTGAACACGGTCAGGAATTGTTCCAAAGTAGTGGTCGTCCATCTGCTGGTTCTTGGCTGAGTCGTGGCCCATCAGTGTGCGGCCTGTCAGCATGAGGTCAGGACGTGCGCTGTAGAGTCCTTCGTCAACGAGGAAATACTCCTGCTCCCATCCGAGGTTGCTGGTAACCTTCTTTACATTCGGGTCGAAATAATGGCAGACCTCTGTTGCGGCTGTGTTTACAGCGTGCAGGGCGCGCAGCAGCGGAGCCTTATAGTCGAGAGCCTCGCCTGTGTAAGAAATGAAGATAGTAGGAATACACAGGGTGTCGTCCATGATGAACACAGGTGATGTAGGATCCCAGGCAGAATATCCGCGTGCCTCGAATGTGTTTCTGATACCGCCACTTGGGAAAGAGCTTGCGTCAGGCTCCTGCTGTACGAGCAGCTTGCCGGAGAACTCCTCTATCATGCCTCCCTTGCCGTCATGCTCGATGAAGGCGTCGTGTTTCTCGGCAGTGCCTTCTGTCAGCGGCTGGAACCAGTGAGTGTAGTGAGTAACGCCGTTCTCCTCAGCCCACTGTTTCATGCCGGCGGCAACGGCGTCGGCGATAGAGCGGTCGAGACGTGAACCGTTGTCGATGACATCAATGAGCTTGTCATAGACATCTGCAGGCAGATACTTGTACATTTTTGCCCGGTTGAAAACATTCTTGCCGAAGTACTCGGACGGGCGCTCCACCGGTGCGATAACTTCTACCGGTCTTTTTTTGAACGCCTCTTCAACAACCTGAAATCTTAAGTTCATCATTGTTTAATTTTTTATTTGTTACGTTTAAATTTGTTCTTTATCAGAATACGGGTGCAAAGATAATGCTAAATTTCATTATGACACCTTTTTATTGAATAAATGTTGCTTTTTTTCACGGACGCAACGTAAATCCTACTACAAAGTAAGCCTTTTCAGTGCTTGGATTGGCATATATGCCTGCAAACAAAGGCACGCTGAAGCTCTTTGTAATGTTGATGTCGCGGGTGGCCTTGAGTGATACGTTGGTTACTGCAAAGCCGTTGGCGTCGGCGTAAAAACTTGTGGCGTAGGGCACTACTCCTGCTGCTGCGGTCCAGTCGCATCCGGCAAGACGGAACGGAACACTAAGCTCTGCGTAAGACGAATATGCACGTTTGCCTTTGTCGGTTACACCGTCGTTGCCGCCGAAGTTGGTGTACCACTGCAACGCGCACAGACCGAAATCGTAGCCGATGTTGGCCTCAAATACGTGTGATGTCTCGTGTGCGGCATAGCTGAAGTAGCGCTCATTGGGCGAATTGAACCAATAGTCGGTTACACCGATGTTGAATCCGCCAGTCTTATAGCTTAAGGTAAGGTCGAACTCCTTAGTGTCGGTGTTGTCTGAAAGTCCTACATTTCCCCATGCCGACAGCGACAGACCCTTGTATGATACGCCCAGCGAAGGCTGCAGGCTGACGTCGCCTAAATCCTGTCCACGCCATATATACTGGCTGACTACGTCGGCTGAAACGTTGGCTTCTACTTTGTCTTGTGCCATAGCAACTGTGCTTATGCTCAACAATCCTAATGCCATGAGGCTTCTTACCTTAAACTTTACCATAGTTGTTACCCTTTCTTTAATTTTGTAGATGAATATTAAGCACCGGAGACTTTCTCCGGCCATTGAAGGCAATGCTTATTTCAACATCCACGCGCTGATACGCTTCATCGCTTCCTGGCAGTCCTCGCGTTCGCCGAAGGCAGTCAGACGGATGAATCCTTCACCGCTCGGGCCGAATCCCACACCCGGCGTGCAGACTACTTGTGCTCCGTAGAGCATCTGCTCAAAGAATTTCCAGCTGCTCGTGTTGTTTGGTGTCTTAACCCAAAGATAAGGAGCGTTGACACCGCCATAGACTTTGAGGCCTAATGACGTAAGTGTCTCGCGCATTATCTTGGCGTTTTCCATATAGTATTTAATTGTTTCCTTTATCTGTTCTTTGCCTTCCGGGGTGTATGTTGCCTCGGCTGCGCGCTGGCTGATGTAGCTCGTGCCGTTGAACTTGGTGCATTGGCGGCGGTTCCACATCGGGTTGAGCGGATAGCGCTCCTTACCGTCCATGCTGGCAGCCGTAAGCTCCTTGGGCACAACTGTGTAGCCGCATCTTACTCCGGTGAATCCTGCTGTCTTAGAGAAACTTCTGAACTCTATGGCAACCTTGCGGGCTCCCTTTATCTCGTAGATAGAGTGGGGGATGTCGTCGTCCTGGATGTAAGCCTCGTAGGCTGCATCGTAGAATATCAGAGTGTCGTTCTTAAGCGCGTAGTTTACCCATTTTCTCAGTTCGTCCTTTGTGATGACGGTTCCTGTAGGGTTGTTGGGGTAGCAAAGATATATAATGTCCACGCGGTGATCGGGAATCTGAGGAACGAAGTTGTTAGCCTCGATGCACGGAATATAGGTAACGTTGCTCCATTTTCCGTCAACCAGAGAGCCTGCTCTTCCGCACATAACGTTAGAGTCGACATAAACGGGATATACAGGGTCGGTCACGCCGATGTTGTTGTCCCAGCGTACAAGCTCGCCGATGTTTCCTGTGTCGCTCTTGGCTCCGTCGTTTACGAACACTTCGCTCGGGTCGATGTGTATGCCGCGCGGCAGATAGTCGTTCTTTACAATGGCCTCTCTAAGGAACAGATAGCCCTGCTCCGGACCATAGCCGTGAAAGCCTTCCTTGGTAGCCATCTCGTCAACAGCCTTGTGCATGGCCTCGATGACGGCCGGACACAGCGGACGGGTTACGTCGCCTATGCCGAGGCTAATCACGTCTGCTTTCTGATGCGACACCTTGAAAGCATTTACCTTCTTTGCGATGTCTGCAAACAGATAATTCTTCGTCAGTTTTAAATAATGTTCATTTATTAATGCCATAGTTCTCTTGTTATTGATGTTTAAGTTATTTTCTCTTTTTGCGCAGCGTATTTGATTTCATTTTATACAGCCACGTGTTAAATACAATTTTTTAATTTAATCTTTTTACCTTAAAAAACTTACCTCTTATGTTATTTCAGGATCCATGCACAGTTGACTTGATCATGGAAGTGCAACTTCTCCTTCAAATACGAATTCGGCTCCTCCTGTAAGATAAACATGGTTGTCTTTTTCGCTCCATTCTATTTCGAGCGTTCCGCCGTCCATCACAACTTTGCTGCTGCGGCCTGCCACTCCTGCTTTGGCTGCTGCCACGGCTGTGGCGCATGCGCCTGTTCCGCACGCCATGGTTATTCCGCTTCCGCGCTCCCATACTCTTGTGCGCAGAGTGTCTTTGTCGCTTGCGTAGGCAAATTCGATGTTGCAGCGTGCCGGGAAGGCTTCGTGATGCTCAAGCAGCTTGCCGTAAGTTTCAACGTCGGCCAGGCCTTCTTCGTCAGTGAATATGACAAAGTGGGGATTACCCATCGAAACGAATGTTCCTTTAAACAGTTTTCCGCCGGCTTCAAGCTTGCCTTCTGCCTCGGCTTCAGTCCTTGGCGCAAACTGTCCGGCCACTTCAAATTTAGGTTCAAGCATGTCAACAGTAACGCTGTCTACCGTCTGTCCTGTTACATGCAACTGTAGTATTTTGATTCCTGACAGCGTTTCAAGACGTATTGTCTTGCTTGATGTCAGACCTTTTTCATAGAGATATTTTCCGATGCATCTTGACGCGTTGCCGCACATCATGGCTTCAGAGCCGTCGGCATTGAATATGCGCATAGAAAAGTCGGCGTCGGCCGTTGATGGGCGGCCAATCATCACCAGTCCGTCGCTGCCAATGCCTTTATGGCGCGAACTCCATTTGATGGCTGCGTCGGCCGGAGAAGGAATATTATATAATAAGGTATTAACGTAAATATAATCATTACCGGCTCCGTGCATCTTCGTAAATCTAATAATCTCTGGTGTCATTATGATTATCTTTTTTCGTTATTAATTTCTTTTTGTATTATCTTTTATGCAAAATTACAACAATTTGTACGATATCTTTTATTTTCTGCCTTTTTATTATATAAATTTAAACATTACGTTTCATTTAATTTGCAAAAGTAATAAGTATAATTATAATTTGACATATAAACAGCTAAAAATATTATTAATTGTTATTTTGTCACATATTAATGTTTAATTACTGAATAAATTTCTTGCTTTCGCTTTTCTACTTACAATTTGTTTTTATTGACAGATATTTTACTTTCAAATTGAAATAAATATATTAAAATAACATTACACTTTAAAAATATAAGTAGATTTTATGTTGCGTAATGATATGTTTTTCTTGCAAATATTAACATATTGTTATAATTTTGCAGTCAGATATTACATAATGAGTATGTAATTAATTTATTGATAACAAAAAGAAAGTTAGTTATGAAGAAAATTGAGGCAATTATCCGTAAGACAAAATTTGATGAAGTAAAGGAAGCTTTGCTTGCGGCGGACATTGAGTGGTTTTCTTACTATGACGTAAGAGGCGAGGGCAAGACACGCCAGGCGCGCATCTATCGTGGTGTAATGTACGACACAAGCTGCATTGAGCGTATCCTGGTAAGTATTGTAGTCAGAGACAAAAATGTGGAGAAAACCATCGCCGCTGTGCAGCAGGCTGCGCATACAGGCGAGATAGGTGACGGACGAATTTTCGTCATACCTGTTGAAGATGCGGTGCGTATACGTACTGGAGAACGTGGCGATATAGCTCTGTATAATGCTGAGCAGGAAGAGTAAGCAAAATACCTGAGCAGCCGACTGTCTTAAAGTTATTGCGGTTAATGGTTTACTTTTCGTATATAGAAAGAGAGTAAGATAAGAAATTCATAATATTAAAGTATCCAGGGCTGCATAATTTCGGACAGCGGAACAATCTCAGATAACATATACATAGGTATTGGCCATGCTGGATAAAGGCTGTGGCAGGTAAAGTAAAAGATGTTTTTCAGGTAATATAGGGTTATTAGTTTACGCAGACAGGGCTTCGGAACCTTCGGGACGTCATGAATGCCTTTATGCGGATAAGGTTTTATCACATTAAAAATTTTACGATTATGACTGATTTATCAATAGGTTTAAACACGGTATGGATGTTGTTGGCTACTATGCTTGTGTTCTTTATGCAGCCGGGATTTGCCTTCTGCGAGGCAGGTTTTACCAGGAGTAAGAACACCGTGAACATTTTGTTCAAGAACTTCGTCGACTTTATGATCGGCTCAGTGCTTTTCTGGTTTGTGGGTTTCGGCTTTATGTTCGGAAGCAACGGAGAAGGATTTATAGGTGCTCCTAACTTTTGCGATCTTTCGTTCTACACACATCCGGCAGGACTGCCGACAGAGGGCTTCCTGATGTTCCAGACAGTGTTCTGTGCAACTTCTGCAACTATCGTTTCAGGAGCAATGGCTGAACGTACTAAGTTTAGCATGTATGTAGTTTATTCAATCCTGATTTCACTTATCATATATCCTGTTGAAGGTCACTGGACATGGGGCGGCGGATGGCTTATGAACGGTGCTGAAGACTCTTTCATGATGAAGACATTTGGATGCACATTCCATGATTTCGCAGGTTCTGCAGTGGTTCACTCTGTAGGTGGTGTGTTGGCATTCATCGGAGCGATAGCTCTTGGTCCCCGTATCGGCAAATATGATAAGAACAAGAAGAGCAAAGCTATTCCTGGACACAGCCTTACTTTGGCTGCACTTGGAGTGTTTATCCTTTGGTTCGGATGGTTCGGATTCAACCCGGGTTCACAGCTCGCAGCAGCAACGGCGGCCGACCGTGAGGCTATTTCGCACGTGTTCCTCACAACCAACCTTGCAGCAGTTGCCGGCGGTATAGCTACAATGTGTGTTACTTGGATTAAATATGGCAAACCGTCATTCTCACTTACACTTAACGGTATTCTTGCCGGACTTGTTGGTATAACAGCCGGATGCGACGCAGTTTCACCGCTCGGCTCACTGATCATCGGTCTTATCTGTGGTGTGGTTCTTGTATTTGCCATTGAATTCATTGATACAAAACTTCATATTGACGATCCCGTTGGTGCAAGTTCTGTACATGGTGTATGCGGAATCCTTGGTACATTGCTCACCGGACTGTTTGCCGTTGACGGCGGACTGTTCTACGGCGGTGGCTGGAATTTCTTCGGTGCACAGCTCCTCGGTATTGTCTGCATAGACCTTTGGGCAGCCGTAACAGGAATAATAATGTTCTATACGATAAAGAAAGTAGCCGGACTTCGTGTTGACAGACGTGTCGAGGAAGAAGGACTTGACATATATGAGCATGGCGAGTCAGCCTACAACTAAAAGATTGTGTGTTAGTTTTCAGGGTAACATGATGGACGGAAATTATGATATATCCTGTAAAAAATGCTGGGTTATCATAATTTCCTTACTTTAAACCACGCAGGGCTTTATGGTGTTAGAGCCTTAAAATAGCCTGCGTGGATTATATTTTTAGACGTTTTGGATGTAGATGTGGCGTGTGATTATAAAATAAATATTTAAGACAATAAGTAAAAAACGAAAATATATGTGTGGAATAGTTTCTATATTTAACATAAAGGAGCAGGCCGACAGCCTTAGGCAGAAGGCACTGCGAATGAGTCAGAAAATACGTCACCGCGGTCCTGACTGGAGCGGAATATATTGTGGTGGTTCAGCTATATTGGCCCACGAGCGTCTTTCTATCGTTGATCCTGAATCCGGACGTCAGCCGTTGTATAGTCCGGACAAGAAGCAGGTGCTTGCCGTCAATGGTGAGATATACAATCACCAGGAAATACGTAGGCGTTATGCAGGTAAATACGATTTTCAGACGGGCAGCGACTGCGAGGTGATTTTGGCACTTTATCGTGACAAGGGTACGGATTTTCTTGAAGACCTGAGCGGAATATTTGCTTTTGCGCTTTATGATATTGAGAAAGACGAGTTTCTTATTGCCCGTGACCCGATAGGTGTCATTCCTCTTTATATAGGATACGACAACGATGGAAAAGTGTATGTTGCCAGTGAACTGAAGGCGCTTGAGGGTAATTGCGACCACTATGAGCTGTTTCCTCCAGGGCATTATTATTCAAGTCGTGACAGCAAACCGGTGCGCTATTACACTCGCGACTGGTTCAGTTATGATGCCGTGAAGGATAATGGCGGCAGTGCAGCCGACATACGCTCTGCGCTTGAGTCGGCCGTTAAGCGTCAGCTTATGAGTGACGTGCCTTACGGAGTGCTCCTTAGCGGCGGACTCGATTCGTCAATAGTAAGTGCCATTGCGCGCAAATACGCTTCAAGGCGTGTTGAAGCCGGTGGACGTGAGGATGCCTGGTGGCCGCGCCTGCACTCTTTTGCCGTTGGACTCAAGGGTGCGCCCGACCTTGAGAAGGCCCGTATTGTGGCAAATCATATAGGAACTGTACATCACGAGATAAACTACACCATACAGGAAGGTCTCGACGCAATAAGTGATGTGATATATTTTACCGAGACTTATGATGTTACAACCGTGCGCGCATCCACGCCGATGTATCTGTTGGCGCGTGTGATTAAGAGCATGGGTATAAAGATGGTGCTTTCGGGAGAAGGTGCCGATGAGATATTTGGTGGCTACTTATATTTCCATAAGGCTCCGGATGCCAAGGCTTTTCATGAGGAAACTGTCCGTAAGATTGCTAAACTGAATCTTTACGACTGTCTCCGGGCAAACAAGAGTCTGGCTGCATGGGGTGTTGAAGGACGAGTGCCGTTCCTTGATAAGGAATTTCTTGATGTGGCAATGCGCATTAATCCAAAGTTAAAGATGTGTCCGGAAAACACAATAGAAAAGAAAATACTGCGTGAAGCCTTTGCCGACATGCTTCCTGAAAGTATTGTATGGAGACAGAAAGAGCAATTCTCCGACGGCGTAGGATATTCATGGATAGACACATTGAAAAAAATAACCTCCGACCTTGTTAGTGATGAACAAATGGCGCATGCCGCAGAGCGGTTCCCGATAAACCCGCCGCAGAATAAAGAAGAGTATTACTACCGCTCTGTCTTTGCCTCGCATTTTCCGAGTGACAGCGCGGCGCGTACTGTGCCCAGTGTACCTAGTGTTGCATGCAGCACAGCCGAGGCACTCGCCTGGGACAAGTCTTTTCTAAAACTTAACGATCCGAGTGGACGTGCCGTACAAGGTATACATGAACAGGCATATAAATAATGAAGAAAGTGAAGTGAGAAAATTTTTATTGCCGTTTTATGGATATGCTGTTCATAGAGATTAGTGTATCTCATATACCTTGACAACACAAATTGACTTGTGTAATATCTTTTTGTTGACGTGGAGAGCCTTTGCAGGTAGATGCAGGTAGGCTCTCCTTTTTTATGTCGTTGTCTTTTTATTATAGATTATACTTGTTTTAGCAATTGTGGTATATTTCGGTTGCTTTTGTCTTTCTTTAAATGTCTTAGGTGTTTTTCTGTTGTTTTATTGATATAGTCAATTTTATTCAGTCGTCTTCCAGTCGCCAATAGTTCCCGTCTCTGACGAGAAACTTGCGCCAATCTTGAACACTTGTCGCTTGTCAGAGTCGTATTCGCGTGCGTAACCTTGTTATACCTGCTGAGTCTGTCTGCAAACTCCTCTTTCCAACCGTCATCTCTGCGAATACAATCAATGAAGTAAACTCCATTTTCATTTTTAACAATCGCATTAGGACGGATAATAAAGCCATCCTCTGTGCGATCTTTATTAAGTACCACAGAATGTGCCTCAAAAGAACCGGGATAATACTCAAGCATAGCTACAATGAGCTGATTTACAGCAAGAGTCTTTTTGATTGTTGATGTTGACATTGCATTTATGTATCCCTGTAATTTGGGCTTTATCTGACTTGCGTACAATATACCTACACCATGCTGACCAAGAGTATATGCTCTAAAACTGCTTTTCATACTTTCATTTGATTGATTATAAAATTCAACCTGCTTAATAAAGCTTTTTGTTTTAAGTTTTTTAAGCATACTCTGAGTTTTTGCCTGATCAATATTAAAGCCTGCTAAATTAAACATTTGAGTAAGCTGGCGACTTGTTGCAAAACACATATTATTTGTAATTATCAACAGAAGCTTTTCATTTTCTCCGATGTAGCCTTTATCAAGAAGGAAATCAATTTCATCAAGACTTGTCCTTTTTTCCGGCAAAATCAATTTGTGATTTTCTTCGGCATAGACTGAAAACGGTGATTTTGCAGTTGTGTTTTCCTGTGTGTTAAAATAATTATTTTCAAACATAATAAAACCTCCAATTATAATAAACCAAAACTTTTTAAAATATCTCTGCTTTTATCGTCAAAATTATCTTTTGGCGTACTTTTGGCACACTGTTTTTTCTCTTCTTCATAATCGGTAAAAAGGCCTCTGTCATCAAGGTCAAACACACAGATGCGATTACCTTTGTATGATTTGATATTGTTCTGAAGAATAAGATCTTTTGCAAGAGTAGGATTGCGTGTAACAAATACAAGTTCTTTGTTACTTCTGTACTTTACCGCTATTCTTACAAGCTGCTGTTTTGAAGAATCATTTTCGGTATTGCTACCTGTTATTTCAAGCAAATTCATATCTTTATATTTTGAAATAACCTCAAGAGCCTTTTTTGCTCTATAATTAAATTCATCCTGAGGGTCTTTAATTTTGTCGGAAAGTTCTTTAATCACGGCAAACGGTATGTAAATTTTTTTGTCTCTGTTGTCAAACGGTGCCGAGCAACGCTGAATAAATCCTTCAAACCCACCGCTGAGAACAGCGGTGGTGTCGAAATAAATATGCTTGTTGTTTAAGAAATAAATGATTGAATGAAAACTGTTGAATAACATAATTATGTCCTCCTAAAATATGTAATGATTTATTAAAACCAAATTAACGCAAATAATCCTAAAACAATTGCTAAAATTATGAAAAAAATTCCGGAACCTATACTACCATCTGCAATAGAAAATATTCCTACTAAAACTAAAATTCCTGCAAAAATCAAAAGAAATATTCCTATTCCGGCAGAAATTTGTGTTGAAAAGAATAATAAAACGATTATAATAAGAACTCCTAACCAGCCCATAAAAGTATCTCCTTTTTTTAAAAAAATTGTGTGTAGCGGATGATATTATTTTATTTGTTCATCGGCATTGGAATCACCTTCCTTCTTAATGCTATATAAATCTCAAAGATATTTATATAGTACTTTTCATGCTTTAATCATATCAAATAAAACACCTGTATTCTTTCGTATTTAATTAATAAACTTTTTAGTCCTGTTTTTTGATACAATTATCCGCAAAAATTTTCTATATCTAACTATATACCATATTTTTAGACCTTTATTTTTTGTAATTCGTGAATTTTTTTAGAAATTTTCTTTTCTTTTTTTGCCTGATTTACTGTAATTAAATTATAAATCGCAAAAAATTCTAATCTTTTATATTTAATGAATTTTTCATCAATTTTTTAGTTTCACCCAAGTTCTTGATTCGTTATAATAAAATTATAAATTACAAAAAAATTTAATTTTTCATATTTCGTGAATTTTACATTAGAATGAATAATCATTTATACTTGTTTAGCGGTTTCTGTGTTTGTAATTATGTTATATCATAGTGGTAATTCCATTTTCTTTGAAAACAATGAATTTTTTGCTCTTCACAAAATATTTACATAAAAAAATAGCCACACATTGCTGTGCAGCTATTAATTGAAATCTATTTGTTTTTAAAGGCAAACTATTGATTGTTATATTGCTGATACAGTTTTAAATATTTTTCTGAGTTTTCTTCATCTCCTAAATTTGCATAAGCCTTTGAAATGCGACTATATAGCCTTGCAAGCTGTGCATTATTTTTAGGTACTGTCTGCTCAAAAATTGGAGTTGCCAACAACATATATTGTAATGCTTTTTTGTACTCTTTCAAATCCATATATACAACACCTACATTATTATACGATATTGCAATATCAGGATGATTTTCAGGCAGTACTTTTTCTCGGATTGCTAAGGCTTTTAATTTGTACTCAAGTTCCTTTTTATGATCTCCTAATTCGCCATACGCATAACCTACATTATTATATGATGCTGCAATAGCAGGATGATTTTCAGGCAGTACTTTTTCTCGGATTGCTAAGGCTTTTAATAAGTACTCAAGTTCCTTTTTATGATCTCCTAATTCGCCATACGCATAACCTACATTA
>OKVE01000028.1_pt1 | contig 63137 bp, 80 predicted proteins | sample 1604781 | NCBI WGS metagenome assembly OKVE01 (sample SAMN01760918, study PRJEB22395) | human gut metagenome
TCCGTTTTGCCTTCTGGCAGCACAATCCTTGGATGAATAACGCCAACGGTGATTCCGCCGCAGCGAATCCCTGCCTTCTCGCATAATATAACGCGTCCTGGACGCATTTTTGTCTGTCTGCAGATTTCCTGAAAGCGCAGCTGCCGCTCTCTTGATGCCGGAAGCGCATCGCTAAAGCAGTGCCTCGTCATATCCCATTTTTCCTGCAGCGATTCAAAATTTGCGAAAAAGCCTAAAATCCAAAGCATAAATAGCAGCAGACAAATCATTGTAATAACAGGCGTAGTCTGCATAAATCGTCCGTCTAACACCAATATCTCATTGATTATCAATACTGCCCTAGTCCCAAAGGCAAAAGATATGCCACAATTACGGCGCGCAGCAGATAAAATAATAGCCGCGTATATCCTTTGTTCTCTAGTCGTTTTACTGCCTGCAGCCAAACAAATAGCATCAGGCTGCCCCAGACATGTGCTGCCAAAATTGCAAATACTACATCATTGATCCATTTCATCCAACAAGCCTCTTATCTGTTTGATATCTTCTTTAGAAAGAGACTGGTTGTTTGAAAGTGCTGCGATGAACTCGGCCGGCTTGCCGTCGAACCAGAAATTAACCTCGCGCGCTGAGAGCTTTGCCTTGTATTCTTCCTCGCTCTTTTCTGCGTGAATGTAAGAAATTCTGCCTGCACGGCGAGAGCTAATGAAACCCTTTCCGTTTAAGCGGGTAAGGAAGGTTACTACTGTTGTTCTCTTGTAATCTCTCTTGTAACGCTCCTGGATCAAATCAATCAGCTCCGGAACTGAAATATCTCCTTTTTGATCCCAGATTACTTTCATAATCATAGCTTCACAAGCACTTAATGGTTCTCTCTCCATATTCTGACACACCTTTCTACGCGTACCAGATACCTGTCTCCTCCAATAGGAATTTCACACCTAGAATTTACTACACCAGTAATAAAAAGACAAGTGTCACATTTACCACTTGATACTTTTTGTATCATAGTACGCATTCGCAATATTTTTAGTTTCTGTTTTACGTTTGTTGAATCTTTGTAAAGTGCAGCAATTTGCTGCGAAAGGCTCTAAGCCCTTTAAATAATACATAAGCTGCTTTCTGTAAGCAAACTCACGTCTCTAAATGTGGCGCTCTCTTGCCCATGAGCCATATAGATTTAAAAGTTCTAAAAATAACATTAGCTCAATGGATCTAGTACAAACGCCTCCTTTCCGCGCTATAAAACTTACACTATCGTTAGTATATCTGACTTCTGTAAGAATGTAAAGTTTCTTCTTATTTTCTGTCTTTTATATTCCTCGTTATAATCAGATTTTAAGATACTATACCTGTTAGTTTATCCGTTTCCTTTATACTCAGCTTATATTGTATCTATACTCTTTGCCTATACCAGCTCAAGTCTTTCAATTATAAAACCTTCATTCTCCATGTGATATACGGTTCCGCAATATGGGCAGTTTCTCTGTCGGACAGAATCAAAGCTTGCTCCACAATTCCTGCAATACACAGATGTAATGGAGAATCCAGGAGGTTCCATGTAAGCGGTATTTCTACGGAGTGTAACGTCTATGCAGTCTCCGCGCCTGTTGATGCTGCCATCCTTCTCGCTGTAATTTATCCACCATGTTCTGAGTGTCATGCACAGATGACTTCCCTCCATATGTATATCCTGCACTGTCATAGCCTGCATATATGTCATTTCTATAATATCCCGAAAATATGGATTTAATGTTCCACCACAATATGATGCCAGATTCTCCGGGTGGTCTGACATAATCGCCATACGGATAAGAGATATGATCTGTCCCTCAAACTTCTCAAATGAAAAATACGGATCATATGGTGCAAATGCACTTTTGACCTTTCCTTTTGTTGTCACATAGGACCAGAACGGTATTCTCTTTCGTCCATCCCTGTTGAACTGTTTTGTCATAAATATAATAATAGAAATTATATATCCAAATATTCCGCCCATAATAAGTGCTACAAAAAATGACATTAACAAAGCCTGCGGTATTGGAGTTTCCCGGTCGAGAAAAGAAGGTATAAAACATGCAAGGAAGAAAACCAGCATGGTTATCCCTGTGGTCTTTCCCATCTTCTTCTGATTCTTTGTAGAAGCATTCTCCCGAATAAAAAATATATTTGTTACACGGGGAAACAGATCACTGATACGAAAAACCGTACGACAATAAGGGCAGCCTTCCGTGAGAGCTGCCACAGGGCTAACTGCACCGCAGTTTGGACAAGTCATGGACATACGTGTAAGTTCCTGCTCATTTGGAGTATGGACAACTGTCTCGTACATCGTATCTTCGGTTACACGCTCATATATTATGCCGGTTGAATTCTGGAATTGCAGATGTCTGTCAACACATTCATACATGAGATCAACTGTGTACCAGGATGTCTTTCGAGGCACTCTTGTAGTTCCCATCGTTTCTCTCTTCACAGGTGATGTATGCTGTATCATACGAATGCCTTTCCGTGTCATTCTATCCTTCTGAAGGCGAAGAATATATGATGTGTCTCCATCACAACTGCGTGGACGCATGTCAGAATCATACCAATGATTTAATTCTATGGCGAAATCATCAAAAATACTTCTGTGTTTCTCCCATGTTGGAGTATATTTCTTAAATGCTGTCACCTGTTTTCCATAACAGATCAAAGAAATTATAGCGGCTATGATCAAAGCCGCTCCAATACACAGAAAAACAAGAGCCGGCGTCTTATCTATATCCTCAACTGTATAGACTGAGGCTCCGAGAAGTCCCAATGCCAACAACACTATCCCCCTCACGAGCAATTTTGTATCTGGCGCTGGCACCTCCAATTTACGTTTTTTATTTGAAAGATTTGATATATCTGAAAATATTGACATTTTCTTTTCCCCATAAATCCCATTAAACTTTTATTGTTATTGTATCTTTGAAACTATGCCATTTTCCGTAAGTGTCTGCAGACATTCCGACGCACTGTCATCGTGCATCATCTGCCACACCTGTTCCATTCCTGGTGCAAGCGGTTTTCGCAGAAACTCTTCTCCCGATATCCAGTACACTTTGCCCTCTTCTGAAGATATAAGTTCCCCCTGATACTCATCCGTCTTGTACAGAAATCCGACATTTCTCACAGCTCCAGTCATCCAGTGATATATTCCGGTGAGCTTTGGATTGCTTATGGTCAGCCCGGTCTCCTCATATATCTCTCGTATCACCGATTCTGTGAATGTCTCTCCGGGTTCCACATGTCCACCAGGGAATGTCGTTCCGGAATAGCTTTTCCCTACTTTATCGAGTGCAAGTACACGCCCAGCGTGATCATATACCATGCACATATTCATAAATATTACCTTCTCTATTTCCGCCATTTTCTCCATCCTGTTGTTTCTATACATTCTGTATGTATTCTCCGGTCTATGGATTTATATCGCACTCTATATACTATATATCATAATGTGCGAGTACGATAACACGTTACTATCACAACGAGCTTAATTATCTTATGCTCTTTTTCAGAATGTCATATTTGTTATCTACATCATTTTGTATATTCTCCGAGCGCAGCCTTCAGATACTCATACCTCAGTCTTTTCTCTTCCTTTGCAAAATGTACCTCCCGCTGCTGCTCTGGATTATCCTCGTAATTCAAGACTTCATCGCCGAACTGCTCGCTTGTGAGATCAAAAGCGCAGTCACCTATCACATTGTAACAATGATAGTTTCCACCCGGTCTCTTTATACCGTACACCTTTCCGCCAAATATATCCTGTGCCAGAAAAGCAGTGATGGAACACTGCCCCAGCGTCATGTTATCCTTTGTCCATCTGTCCCTCATCCTCGGCGCACAGGTGTCTGCACACCAGATATGACTCAGCGCATCGTATAGATCTGTTGGGGTATTTATCCCCGGATATTCATCTGTGATGGCCGGTGCATCTGCATTCTTCCAGCCCCAGAAATTGTATGTCTTTTTTCCGTTGTCCATCCATCTCACCTTCGATACTACATTATTCCATCATACTTCTACATTCGATACTTCTTTTGTCCAGCTGCCTCCATTACATCAACATCCTTACATCAACTTTCTTGCTTCATTATATCACTCACACTGTAAATTCTCAGTATTTAATATACGGTATTATTCCACAGTATTTTCTAGCACTCCAATATTTTCTATCTTACATCTTACCACATCGCCGCCCTTAAGGTACAGTGGTTATCATATATCCGTCAAGGCTCTTGTCGAAACAAAAAGACACCCGGATATAAATATCCATTCGCATTCAACCGCGAATCATATTTATACCCGGATGGTCTCTATATTTCATATGATATTGTCACTTGCGTTATCTACTACAGTCCTACTGAAGCTTTCCGTACTCCTCATCCGTCACAGGCTCGCACCATTCATTTGATGTCTCCTCACCTGGAACCTCGATTGCAAGATGGCTGAACCAGCTGTCAGGAGCTGCGCCGTGCCAGTGCTTTACCTCAGCAGGAATGTTGATGCAGTCGCCTGGATTCATCTCAACTGCAGGCTTGCCCTCCTCCTGATAGTATCCGCGTCCACCGACACATACAAGGATCTGTCCGCCACCGCTCTTTGCGTGATGGATATGCCAGTTGTTACGGCAACCCGGCTCAAATGTCACGTTGAACACTCCGACCTGACTAGTCGATACTGGAAAGAGATAGCTGTGTCCTATGAAATACTGGGCAAATGCATCATTTGGCTGTCCGATAGGGAATACCATGCTCTTTACATGTGCCCTCATGGCCTCATCCTCATATGGAAGATCGCCCTCATTTACATTCCACACTTCCTTTGCAAGATTGAATACTGCCCAAGCCTTTGGCCAGCCGGCGTAGAAGCCAACATGTGTGATGATCGCTGCGATCTCCTTCTGTGATACACCGTGATCCTTCGCATTCTGAAGATGGAACTTCAGCGATGAGTCAGTGATTCCCTGTGCCATAAGTGCCACAACAGTTATGATACTTCTGGTCTTTACATCGATGTCATTGTTGTTCCAGTTCTCCCCAAAGAGAACATCGTCATTAAAATGTGCAAACTCAGGAGCGAACTCTCCGAGTGCATTTCTTCCCGCTGTCTGTACTATCTTTGCCATTGTTTTTCTCCTTCCAAATGTAACTCTTTTTCATTTATTCGTTGGATGTATGAAAGTTATTATCATCCTTCACTAATTTGTCATACATCTATTCTTTACGCGAGGTTTTTATCTACCCACCTCTCGATCTCCTGTCTGTTTGCCATGTTGAGCAGTCCGCCTTCTACAAACTCAGCTCCCGGTGCCGACGGCTGGAGTTCCTTGATCGTGTTGCCAAATCCGCTTCCACCTGATGTTGCGAACAATGTGATCTTCTTGCCTGTGAAGTCGTACTTCTCAAGGAATGTATTGATGATCGTCGGAGCCACATACCACCACCATTGAGTGCAAATCCAATGATTTTAGGAAGCCTTATGATTCATACCTTTACAGTCACCGTACACCCTCAGAAACGTGGAAAGAAAACCGTGTGATTACAGAAGTCTGTTGACCTCTCTCTGCACAGCAGTATAATCATATCCTGCGGCAGTCAACTTGTTCTTACGGTCTGTACCGTTACCCCACTTACCTGCGATAACTTCCTTCGCAATCTGAGTCACAGATTTCTTACTGGAAGTGCTGCCCTTTGCCAGTTCATTGACTTTCGCCTGAACCTGAGAGTAATTGTACCCGGCAGCTTCCAGTTTCTTCTTACGGTTATCACCGTTACCCCACTTACCTGCAAGCACCTCTTTTGCTACTTCGGTAATGGACTTTGTAGGTGTGGTAGTTTTACCGCCTGCAAGTCTGTTTACCGCAGCCTGCACCTCAGAGTAGTTATATCCTGCGGCAGTAAGAGCGTTCTTTCTGGCATCACCATTCCCCCATGCACCTGCAAGAACTTCCTTCGCCACTTCATCTACAGATTTCTTTGTAGACGGAGTTACGGTAGAAGTACCACTAGAGAACTTCGGAGTAATGAAGCCACGGATGTATTTGCCATTGACAGCAATGTTTCTGTAGCCTACAGAGTCATTCTTATTACCCTCAATGATCTTGATTGTAGAACCGCTGACAGACACTACAATACCTACATGATCGCTCCATCCGGTACAATCACCTACACCGTTGTCATCCCAGTCGTACAGGATCACGTCACCTGTGGACGGAATATAGGCATCATTCTCAACCCAGATTCCTGCTTTCTTCGCAAGGTTAATCATGTTCTCACAGGAACACTCCACGCAAGGGAAGATGTTGGAAAGTCCAGTTGCAATGAAAGCGGCAGATGTAGATGTAGCACACCAAGCATCGTTGACAGTCATCTTGTATCTGGTGCAGAGTCCAGAGTCGTTGAACACTTTCAGGATTGCTTTGTGTTCAGCACTTCCTTCTTTGATTCCTACATATTGTGCAAGCCAATTAACAGGCTTCTGTCTATCACTCATATTAGTTACCCCCTTATCATACTTCGTAAGATTGTACTGGTCAATAAGTTTCATGTTGTTTGTCACATAGGTAGAGCTTGTGGCATATCCGTCAGCCTTGATGGTTTCCAGATATTTCTTCGGATTAGTGATCCCTTTAAGATTCTGATATCTGGCAAGCTGAATGAACTCAAAGTAACCCCTGATACCTTCCTCCATAGAATCATAGACACGGAAATTGTCTTTGATCGTAGTCAGCGTACCTACGGTGTACTCTTCCTGAGTAGTCATATTGACACTCTTGCCTGTCCACTTCGTACCGCATTTGAGTCCGAAGTAGTTATGATATCTGGCAGCAAGTTTGGAATTGCCCCAACCAGATTCAAGAATTGCCTGTGCAATGATCGGGCTATGTACTTTGATCCCGTATTGTGCTGCATACTTCTGTACGAACTTCGCTACTTGTTCAATAAATTCCTGATTCGTCATAATGTATCACTCCTTTGTGAAGAGGGGAGAATGGCTCTCCCCTGTGCTTACTGATCTGTGTTATCCACAGAGTCAGATTTCTTTTTAAGTACCTCAATCGCAGATGTAATTGCCGGGGGAATGTTAATCCCCATAAGACCTGCATTTTCCACAATAGAAATAGTCTCATTCGCAATAAAAGCAATCACCACTGCATCTCTGATAAAATTCGTCCCGGTCACAAGATCAAGGCGTGTGGCTACCAGAACCATCAGAAGAGTAATGCACTTACGACACAGACCCTTCCATCCTGCTCTTGACTCCAAAGCACCGTTTTCCGTTTTACCGGAATTATGGAACACACCTGCCACAAGCAGACCTGTCACATAATCAATAGCCATGAAAATTACCAGTGTTACCAGTGCGGCATCCCAACCGCCAAACAGAGAAGCAATCACGCTTCCAACCACTCCGATAGCTGTACAAATTCCATCCTTCATCATCTCTTTAGTCCTCCTGTTCATCATAGTCCTCCCCGGTAATCTCTTTGAAATTCTCCGGGCTGATCCATCCCTTTACTACTGCGTCCCTGACTCTCTTCTCCTTCCAGAGTCCGTTGTCATAGAAATTCTTCACCATCTCAAACTTACTCTTCTTCGCCATGATCCTGTACCTCCTGTTCGTCCTCTTCCTGCTCCATCTCAATATCTGTCATCATAGCCAGATATTCAATGTCACTGTTTGCCTTTGCGATCTGTGCCTGCATAGCAGCGTTCTTCTGACGCTCCTTCACAAGCTGTTCTCTTGCACTGATAAATCCAAACATTTGCTTTCCCTCCATAAATTCTTATAATATTGATCCATACAGATAATAAGGTTGTGGCAATTTCTCCTTGCCCTCCTACCCGGAGATTTCCTTTTCTTGCTACTCTCATTACCTACATGGGCTTTCCAACTTTCATAACACCTGTCAACCTCTTCCTTCGTCATGTACCCTTGCTTTGCCCGCTCTACCAACTTCCGCAGCTTTCGCCGTTCGTGTGATAGCTTCTCAGGCAGTAGTGTCATGACTACCTTTCCAGTCTTTGTCAACCGGAAGCGGAAACCCAGAAACTTGATACCCTGAGTCACCTTGAAAAGCTGTGTTTTCTTCGGACTCAGTTTCAAACTTCTTGAAGATATCCAAGCGTCAATCTTTATCAAACACTCCTGTAAATAAACCTTATCCTCATGGATGATAATGAAATCATCGTTGTACCGGACGTAGTGCTTAATATGAAGTTGCTCTTTTATAAAATGGTCGAAGTCATCTAAGACTGCTAACTGTATAAACTGTGTCGTTTCTGAACCAAGACCCATGCCTACCTCTGGATCATCACCTTGATTGAAGCTGTCAATGATTCGCTTGATTTCTCCGTTCACCCATTCATCATTGACCCTCTTTGTTACCGCTGAGTAAGCCAGTTCATGAGAGGTGCTACCGAAGAAATTCTTCAAGTCTGCTTTGAGTACCCACCCTTCCGTACCTTGTTTCCGGTAATATTTCTGTAGGTGGCAGATCAGCCTTTTCCTTGCGAACTCTGTTCCTCTCCCGTCCTGACAAGCACAGTTATCATAGATAAAAGATTTTGTCATGGTATCGTAAAAGTAGTTATCACATAGACTTCTCTGAAATACTCTGTCCTTGATTCTTGTACTTACAATGTCTCTTTCTTTTGGCTCATACACTTTGAACTGTGTATAAGCATCTAACTTGTATGTACCATTCTCCACGCTCTCCTTTAGCTTATGAACATTAACCAAACCATTCTTTACATACCCGGCTACACTATCTTTCCACATGACGTTGTTCTTGCAATGCTGCATAGCCCGGTACAGATTATCAAAGTCACAGACTTCATCTCTCACTTCGGATTCCATCATGTATATTTCTCCCGTAAATCATTGGTTGCCGTTTATAGTGATACTGCCGTAAGGACGGCAATCACATCAGCACTCTATTTTCGCCCTACTATATTCAGGTCAGGATGACGATTCCTTGTGTGAGTGCATTGATTTCAGCCTATGCCTACTTTATTACTAGCGTTTCTCACAATCCGGGGCAACCCCATTGCTTTTGTTCGCATTGTTGTTGTTCAGATTACCCGTATTGTTCACATTGCGAACGTTGTTACTGTTCCCGGCGTTCGGGGTAAACACATATCTTACAATCGTCAACCCTATATCATTTACTTGTATCTATTTTCATCAGACCTCTTCCAGTTCCGAAGAAGATTCTGGACATTGATTACAAGTCCTGTCCAGTAGTCCATCTTAGAACCTTCGATTCCGAAAGTACGGTAAGCAATATCCATCATGGTTAGCAAGGAATATGTCTGTGCCAAAGCCTGAACTTGATATCCTCTCCGTAATTCCCAGTCGGCTTTCCAATGTTCAGACTCAGGATTCACATACACTGAATTTGCCATATTGATAAGTCGGCTGATTTCTACCGCAGCATCCACGATCTTTGCGGTGATGCACCAACGGTATCTCTTCGGGAAGCAACTCTCATTACTGCAAATATGGATGGTATGTGTAGCCAACTCATTTGCCTTTGTGATTACTTCCAACTTTGAAGTACCTCTCTTTGACTTCGGTACTGACATTGTCCTCACTCCTTTCCCACCCCTAACGGGGTGGATTTCTGATCTTAGATTACGTTACAAGCCGGGGCAACCCCATTGCTTCTGTTCGCACCGTAGCTGCTCAGACTACCCGCATAGTTCACATGGCGAACGTTGTCACTGCTCCCGGCGTACGGGGTACGCTCCCACTGCCACTGCGGACTACCGTTTTTATACTTCACACGGTTACTATCAGCACCCGTGTTCGGGGAAGTATAATCAGAATAGTTAGAGTAGTAAGGGTACGGTTCACCTTCCTTAACACTGCTTACTTCATCACCCATGAATAACTCACGTCTGGAAAGCAGGAAGAACTTATCCTTTGTGGTATCAGAACCGCCACCATCAGTGGCGTTATTACGGCAAGTAACCTTTGTAGTCTTACCGATAACTGCAAGGAAATCTGCATCCATTCCATTCATGAAACCTGCCTTATTAGAAACCCAAGAAGGAGGTCTGTCATAGTTTGTAGCAGGTGTCCAGACAGAACCCGCAACCTTATCACTATTCAACCATTCACGAACCGCAGACTCCTTATAATTGTTAGAACCGTAGCACATTCTCTGACCACTGTTCAGAGTTGTCAGTTCCGTACCGCCTGTACCTTCCGTTGGCTTTACAGTCTCAATAACTGTAGTGCTTGTCGGACTTGCATAAGTCTTAATATCGTATTTCAGCGGGTCTTGATCCCAAGCACCGTTCCATACAATCTGACCACCCTTCGGAACTGCTTTCGTGAGAGTAAACTGGTAAGTCTTGCCATTGCCCATACCTCCACTCCAACCGTTCTTAGGAGTTACATGATATATACCTGCGGCAAGTTCCTCTTCTGCATAATACATAGCAGCCGGAGCATTGAACTGTACGAAGTCAAATACTTCATGAAGCTGTAAAGTCATGCTGTGAGTGAACTGCTTGTCTGCCGGGGTATCAATGTCAAAACCGATGATATCCCACACCAGAGTTGTGCTACCTCTCTGACAGGTCAACTGATCTCCCACCGCAAATACCTTGCTTGCCAGTCCCTTACGAACAAGTGCCTGCACATCACTCCAAGATGTAGGTTTCAGGCTGCCACCCTGTCCGGTTGCAATCGCAGCAAGGAACTGGTTCATAGTGTCCATCTTCTCTGCGAACGTATCGTCAGAGAGAAAACCAAACTGATTGCTCATTGTCTTATCCTCCTTTATCCTGTAACAACTTCGTCATACTCAAATACGGGCTTACCACCAATCACCTTGATTGCACCCTGATAGGTTTTCCCAGTATCATCGTTGACGATCATCATAGTAGCTGCCGCTTTCAATGCAGAATCGGTAGCAGTGTTGCAATCTGTGATTGCCTTTGAAGTGTCCTGCTGACGCTTTGTTTCTGCCTGAACTCTTGCAGTCTCAGCAGCCACCCTCTTAGACTCTGCATCGACTCTACCCTTCTCTGCGGTAACTCGTTTGCTTTCAACATCCACTCTGGAATTTTCAGCAGATACCCTTGCCTGTTCAGCTTTCACCCTTGCGGCTTCCGCATTGACACGGATTGTCTCTGCATTGACTCTGGAATTTTCGGCAGAAACACGACTCTTCTCTGCCGAAACTCTACCGTTCTCAGCAGTGACACGTTTTGCTTCTGCATCCTTGATAGCCTGCACATCTGCGATAAGCTGAATCAAGATACCATAATCGTCATCCTTCTCAATCTCAGAGTCATCCGGTGCTGCTGCTTCCTGAACTTCCAGTTCAAAGAGCGTGGTACTCAGTACCGTCTTGTTTGCCGTGATGATGGAAATATCACACTTTACAGTACCGTCAAGCTGCAACATCCAGTATGTCAGCGGAACAGTTACCGTACCGTCTGCATTGACTGTACCCTCAAAGGTTTTTGCTACTTCATCCTCACGTCTTGCATTGATGACTGCGGTAGATGCAGATTCCACTTTAATACGCTCACCACTATCCAGAAGAGTCACCTTCAAGAAACGGGACTGCTTATCGTACTGCTTTGCTACAATCGCAGCAAAACGGTTAAGCTGAGACACATCTACCTCAATCTCTTTAATAATCGTTGCCATTATCCTTCACCTCCCTTAAAATCCCAACTTCTCCAATACCTCTCTCATAGAAACCTGCGTACCGTCTTGCTTCACAATCGTTACATCCTCACGGAACAGTGCTTTGAAAGCACAGTCCAGAGTATTATCCATCGTTGCTTTCTGCCCGAACGCTACGCCACGTCCTCCATGTAGGAAGTGCATCAGATAAATTGCTGTAGAAACATAATCTATGTAAGTAACCGTACTGAAAGCATCTTTCAGAACGTACCTCACATCATAAGAAAACTCAGTGTCCAATTCCCCGCCAAGAACATTGCTTCCCGGCTTAATAGTCTTTTTGTTCAACCATTCTGAGGTATCGGTTTTCTTGTACTCTGCTGTGATTGTAATACTGTTAAGTCCGGTACAGGAGGAATACTCCACGGCACTCTGACTGAGAAAATAAGTTCCGTCATTGTCCATCTCACCCGTTTTGTTGCATCGGTCACTCTCAATCAGAGTGAATTTTGGAATATCATACGGAAGCACATTCACGGTTGCTGTCTTAGAACAAGTTCTTCCACGGCTGTCCGTGATCGTTACCTCACATTCCAGAGAACCACTATTTATGATTCTGTTGATCTGTGGCAGGCTTGATGCACTGTAGGTCTGCTCTGTATACTGTGTGTCCAGTCTCAGCTTAATACGCTTGACTGTAGCACCCTGACTGGCAGCACAGGTGATAGCCGATACTCTGATACCACTCTGATTCTGAACAAACACTTTATTCCAACTAGCGGGGACTGGTGTGTTTGTTTTGTCTGCCAGAGTGACACTGCTGATTGTCGGTAGGAAGGTGTCAGACACAATGCAATTAAAGGTTGCAGAGATTGTCGTATAGACTTTCGTACCATAACTGATCTGGACAGTAACTTTACCTCCACCGTATGCCTGTGAGGAATCACTGATTGCATCAAGCCAAGATACGGGTATGACATAACTTGTGCTATAGACATTCTTCACGGTCTTTGAATAGCTGTGATTTCCAAGACTCCATGTAACTTTCAGTGATCCGTCTACGGACTTTGTACCAAGGTAGTTACTAAACTCTGCGATTGAAGATGCACTACCATCAATCGTAATTTCATCAGCACTAACCGTAGTTGGTGCATTTTCAATGTCATACATGGAAAAAGTATCTTCGTAGGTTTGTTTACCGTCATAAAAAGATAACGTGAAAAATGGCTTGCTCACAGTAAATGTGGAAGAAGTTGCTTTTGTCACCATCATGACTCCTGTACTCGTTTTGTCAGTTTTGTTTTTAGTCCATGACAAATTTAACTGAGAACCGTCTATCTTCACCTTGATCGGACAAGACTTACTGTTGTTCCACCCTGAATATACATACGATCCGGTTTCCGAACCTTTACTTACTTCCCAGATAAAATAAATCTTCGTGGTATCACCGCTTACAGAACCTTTTGCAACCACATAGCAACCTATGCCATTTACAAAATCTTTACTTGTTGCACTCATTCCTCATTCACCCCTTCCATTTGAAAAATGTTATCTTCATCTACTACCGGAACATACTTGCTTGCCCTTCGTGGAATTTTCATAACGCTTACAATGCTTGCATTGTCGGTTTTCTCAACGGCTCTCCATTTCACACCCATTCCATACTCTGTAGAGATAAAATCGAAGTAACCACCGTCAGCCGCAGCACCCACGGACAATCTGTCCATTGCTTCTACGGCATTGATATGCAGCTTGTTATACTGGATGAAAGCAACCTCAGAACCGTCCTGCAAGAATCCCATCCTCTCATTGTCAATATTAATCGAATACTGCTGCTTCTCTCCGTTGACCTTCTTACCAATCTCCAAACCATCCTCACTGAAACCAAAGTAGGTTTGAAGCTGCTCACGGTAACTGTTCACCTCGTTACCTTGTTCAGTAATACGATCAGTCAGAGAGTTTACCGACATATTAAAGCCCTTCGATGTTTCTTCCAGTTTGGTGCTATACTCAGTCGTAATCTCTTGATGTACGCTGTTGGTATAATCTTTTGCCTGAGCCAGTCGATCATCAATCTTTGCATTGGTAGTATCAGTAACGGTCTTGACACTCTCAGCAACCTCAGTACGGATCGTTCCACCTGTATTTGCGATCAGAGTTTTTGTCTCTTCGGTTGTACTATAATCTGTCAACTTTTCGTCAACGGTTTCTTCCATTTCCGTTGTGACACTTTGCTTATACTCAGCTGATAACTTCTCAGCGGTAACACACTCTGCATCCAGATATTCAGTAGAAATCTTGTAAGCTGCCAACATATTGTAGATAGCATTACCATCTTTACTGAATCCGTATTTCCATACAGGGTTTCCATCATTCCAACTCTTTGTCCAAGCAAAACCGTTTGCCTTGAAGGTGTAAATGATGTTACTGCTTTCAAGAGTCTCACCGTCACAGAAGTAATAAACCTGTGTTCCGTCATCCTGCGGAATCGTTACGATGTTCAGACCCAAGCTGTTGCTCAAAAGTCTGTTCAATTCAAGCTGTGCCTGTTCTTTCGCAGTCATAGCCTTATCCAGATTTTCTCTCAGCTTTTCCAGAATGGTTGCTTGCTGTTTGGTAAGACCGCCACCCTGAGAGTATTTTTGCTTCTGGGTTGTCTCACCCTTACCTGCAATACTGGTACTGAGATTCATCCCGAACGTCACATTCGTAATGATGGTGTCATGTACCTCACCTTTTGCATCTTCATAATGAATCATGTCCATAGGATAGATATACGGTGCAGACTTAATAGTGGCTGTGTATGGTCTGTAAGAAAATCCCTTCAAGGAAACATACAGGGTATCAAGTACCACCTGCACATTATCCTGTAGCAGACCGTTACTGGATAAATCCAAGCAATAATCATCCGTCCCGGCAATGTACTCTGTGTTTGCAGCATCCTTGAAGTAAATACCTGTAATGGCTACATCGTTCTCCTGCATATCACTGTTGTATCTTTCGGAAGGACTGATTGTAAGATCAGTCTGCTCATACCATTTCAATTCCAGATTGCCGTCATAGTTCATGAAAGCACACGTTCCGGTCAGTGCCGCACACCACTGTAGCAATGTTCGGTAGGTTAAATCCTGTCCTTCCGGGTACGCTGTAATCTGGTAATCTTTGTTCGGCAATCGGGTAATGTCTGTTGCTAACGTCACACCACAAATGGTGCAAATCTTATTCAGCAGATCAGCTACCGTCATAGGGAATGACAGCTTGCTTATGTCCACTGTCTTATCGAACAGGATCATCCTGTCAAGTGCTGAAATTGTGATAGTGGACAATGCCCGTGGCGGTTCATCAATCGTAAAGTAGCCACATGGAATCCAGTGGATCACTGCATTTTCCCATCGGTGTGCATCCCATTTCTTGATACCGATTTTCACAAATACCTCTGCACCTTCAAAAACGGTATTGTCATACTTACCGTCATCATTTTTCAATTTGAGTGTGAGTTCCGCAGCTACCGCAGAACCCACCTCAATTTTTGAGTTCGACACACTGTAGCGGTCTATACTCAAACTTCCCTGAACGATCTCATTCTCAGCAACCGAAAAGGACTCATTCACACCGTTTACGGTAATGTCAGCAACCTGTATGTAGTTTTTATTGAAGAGGTTCTTGACCTCCTGTGATACCTTATACATTAGTGCTTACCTGACCTTTCTATTGCGTTGAATGAAACGCTGCTCCATATTCCCTTGCGGGAATTGTAAAGCTGTGCAGGCTTATCACCTGTGTAAAATTCGCTTGTCCGGTACTTGCCAAGTTTGGCATCCAGATAACAAATCTTCACATACTCAGGATCAAATGCCTGAATGATAGTGGCAGCATCCTCAATGGACACATTCTGCCATTCCATCTCCAACTTCACACACTGACCGATTCGTTTCTTATCCATGTTCGTATCTTCGGTTCGTCCTGCATCACTGGCTGAAATATCATTCAGTGAATATTTATAACCGGAAGGGCACTTGACAGCCTTACCGTTCACGGATCGTATCGGATTGTAGTCAGCCATAATACCCCTCCTTTACGTTGTTACCGGGATGATGGTTTTACCATCCCTCTGATTCTTACGGTTCATAGCTTTTGTGAAAGAGTCTGTAGTGATCTCAGCGGTGAAATCCTTACTTGCGATCTGCCGTAACAGTTCGTTTTGCTCTTTCAGAAGTTCATTCTGACGGGCAGTAGCGTCATACATACCCTCACGAACTCCATCAGCAATAGAATCCTGACTTCCACCTGTAAGCCCTGCTCTCACCTTGTAAGCCAGAGTGTCCATCCACTCCGTATGATTCTCCAAAGGAAGAACTGCTTCACGTCCTGCTTCACCGCCGCCTAGCATGGTGTTACCCATCATGCCGAACAACTGTGCCCCTTCCAAGATACCTCCGGTCTTATACCAAGACACAGAGAAGTGAGGGATGGATGGTGGGTTCAAACTAAAGTTACCGTAGATACTAAAGTGCGGAAGTTTGATAGAAGGTAAACTCCAATGGAAATTGAAGAAAGACTTCATACGGTCAATGCCATCCTTGACGGCATTTTTCGCACTGTTGATCTTATCGGAAATCGTAGTCTTAATATTCTGGAAGCTACTGCTTGCATTGCTTTTCAAGGTACTCCAAGAACTTCTCAGGCTGCTGTTCAGCGTACTCCATGTAGAACTTGTATTGCTCTTAATCTCATTCCACTTCGTAGAAATGGTAGATTTCAGAGTAGACCAAGTAGAACTTGCCGTACTCTTCACACCAGACCATGTAGTACCCAGACTTGACTTGATTCCAGACCATACAGTAGAGGTGTTCGTTTTCACGTTGCCCCAAGCTGTAGAAATGGTAGACTTCAAATTCGTCCAAGTAGTTCCTGCGGTAGTTTTCACGTTCGTCCAAGTGGTACTCAGGTTGGACTTGATATTGCTCCAAACTGTAGAAGTATTAGACTTCACGTTAGACCATGCAGTGCTGATAGACGTTTTGATGTTCGTCCAAGTGGTACTTGCCGTGGTCTTAACATTCTGCCAAGTATTCCCCAGAGTGGTCTTGATGTTCTCCCAAGTCTGACTTGTGTTTGTCTTGATCTCACTCCATTTCTGAGAAATGGTAGTTTTCAATCCCGACCAAGTTTCAGAAGCTTTAGTCTTAATACCGCCCCAGATTCCAGAGATTGCAGAGGAAATTTTACCCCAGATATCCCCGGCAGTGGTTTTGATATTCTCCCAAGCACCAGAGAGAACGGACTTGATCTGACCCCATTTTTCAGAAGCCGTAGACTTGATCTTGTCCCAAGCATCAGAAATCTTATCTTTGATTCCGATAAGGAAATCTCCGATAAAGGAAAGAACATTTCCAATGCCATCCTTGATACCCTTTAGTAAGCCCTCTACGATATATCCACCCTGTTCAGCCATAACGGTTGAAGGACTGTGAATACCAAACGCAGACTTGAAGCCATCAATGAACGGCTTGAATACATTGTCATAAATCCAAGTGCCAATACTCTTGACACCTTCAACGATACCTTTACAGATACCCTTTACCCAGTCGATACCCGTTTTCTTCGTACCGTCATCATTCGTGAGGTACTTCTGGAAATATCCGGTGATATCCTTCCAGATATCAGATACGATAGTAGCAATAAAACTTACTGCTGCACCCATAGCAGTACCAAGTAGTTTGAAGAAAGACTGTGCCAGAGAAGCAAAGTCAATACCTGCAATACAATCCTTAGTGTTCTGCCACAGTGCGTGTGCTGCACCACTCCAATCAATCCCGGCAATCCATTCCTGCATCTCATTGAAAGCACCCCGGAGGAAATCTCCGAAACTCTTTCCAACCAGTTTCCAATTCAGACCTCCAAGTGCCCCTCTCAGGAAATCCAGACCCGCTGTAAATCCCCGGACAAGCAATCGTCCGACAAAGGTAAAATCTATCTCACTCAATGCTGAATTAAGGAACTCAGCTACATGATTACCTAGATTCTTAAAGTCAGCCGTTTTCAAGAACCAGTATGCTGTCTGCACAGCACCGTTGATTCCATATCCAACCTTCTTACCGAAGCCCGCCCAGTCAATACTATCCACGATCTCATTGAATTTATTGCCAAGGATCGTACCAAGTTCTTTCCAGTCACCTGCTTCAAATGCTTCTTTCAGCTTGTCAGCAAATTCGCTGATAGAGTTGTCAATCGGTAATTCCTCAAACATCGAACCATAGTCCGGTGTAGAAGCACCACCGCCACCACCTCCACCTCCACCGCTACCAGAACTGTCCTTATTCTTGTCACCAAGAATGTTCAGTTCATCGAAACCAAGGGTGTATCTCTTGATTTCATCAGCGGCTTTCTTTGCTGCCTTAGAAGCTGTGCCTGCGGCATCCTTCGCTGCACCACCGTAGGTAGCTGCAACCTTCTTAGCTGCCGTGTAGGTCTTAGAACCTGTGAGTCTTGCAAACAACTGATTCAGAATGTTGAACAGTGCTACAACCTTACCGATCACAAAATCAATCGCAGGTGCAAGAGCGTTAATCAAAGGTGCTGCCATAGCACCCATGCTGTTCTTCAAATACTGTGCGTTCGTAGCAAGAGAGTTCATGCTATTCGCAAAAGTACCGCCCATCAAAGCACTGTAGTTGTACAGATTATTGATACCGTCCTTGAAGCACTGCGTAAGCTGAGACATTGCGAAACGGATCATTCTGTATAATGCAATACGCTTGATAGAAGAAAGGAAACTTCCTAAAGCACTTGTCGCATTGTGTACCTTAGAAGTAAAGGCGTTCCCAAGGGAAGAAGTAACTTGCTTCATTCCTGCCGCCAGTTTAGAACCAAGGTTTGTTGCAACCGCTTTGATGGTTCTTCCGAAAGCACCCAGAATACCGCCAGACTTCTTGAACTCTGAGTACATAGTCCTGAGACTTCCAAGTGCCTGTCCAATCTTATGAGGTAGGCTTCCAATCTGCTGCCCTACATAAGAGATACCTGTTAGACCACCGATCTCACCGATGACCTTCTTGACACCAGACAGTGTCGTTCGTGCCATACCTGCGGATCGTGTCACTTCCTGTAGCTGACTGTCAGCATGACTCATGCCATTATCAGCACCGCCAGTATTGCTCACGTCCTCAGTCTGTGTACCGCTATGGGACGTTGATCTTCCAGACGAAGCAGGCTCAGTGTTAATGTCTGCCGGGTTCGGTGTTCCCGATCCTGTACCGCCTGTGTTCACCTGCGGAACACGGACATTCTGTAGACCCTGCATACCCTGTAAGGCTCTGCTCATGCTTTCCATACGATCAATGTCGGACTGACTGATACTCTTCATTGCATTTCCGATTTCAGAGATTCTCTTCGGTACAGATGCAGGAATCTTGATATTACCTGCTTTGTTAAGAGATTCCATTGCTTTACCAAGGCTTTCCAGTTTGTCTGTATGCAGTCCACTCAACGCCTGATTCAGTTTTTCAAGCTGCTTAATAGAACCGTTCAGATTCGTACCACCCTTGATAGCAGATTTCAGATTCTTAAAGCTGTTTGCCAGTTTATCAATACCGTCAGCACCCTTATCAGATTTTGCTTCTACTTGAAATTCAAGACCTTCAATCTCAACACTCATTGTCTATTTCCCCTCCTTCCCTCTGTTTTTCTTCAAATCGTTTATTAAATTCAACCATCCATGCTCTCATAGCATCCTTGCCGTTCTTCATCTTCTGCTGATTCTGACGTTCCTCAGTTTCCTTGATAGCTTCTATCGTGATAGGGATAGGCTCTTTCATGTATGGGAACGGCTCATGTTTCTCACTCAGAGGATTGAATACCGGGGAAGCATCAACTAATGCTTCATAGATATACATACCCTGCATCCAGTGGTTGAAGTTCTGTCTGTCTAAATCTCTTTTGTGCTTATCCCGGTAGAACTTAACCATTGCTGCATCCCCATCCCAGTAATCGTGATAGGTCATACCGATGGATAAGTAATACCCGCACTCTTCCTCAAATCTTTCCGTGTAACGAAAAGAGGACGGACGGTTGTTATCACGCCCGTCCCCGTCATTGTCGGTGGACTCCCCCGTTACCACGAAGTCACCCACTCCACGTTTCCCGTCTTTTCATCCGGTTCGTCCATCAGAGACATAATCGGTTCGTTGTACATCTCTGCAAGTTTACCGATAAGACTCTCTTTGTCGGGCATACCCGCAAAAATCTTATCAATATCCTCCTGCTTCACGAACCTGTGATGTGCCTTAAAAGCACCTGCAAACAAAGCAGGAAGAAGAGTCATCGGACGCTTTTCAATGTCATCCGCAACAAACCCTTCCGCTTCCATCTGCTGAATAGTACGTCTGGTGTATTCCAGTGTGTAGTCCTTACCTTCGTAGGAAAAAATAATCTGTTTAGCCATTGCTCTTATCTCCTTTAATTCTTAAAATTAACTGTTCTTACTCTTCCTTGATGACCGTAGACGGTGCAATCGTGATAGACATACCGACTACCTCATTGACCTTACCGCCAGTCACATGAACGGAAAGCTGACCGTCAAAGGAAAACTTACCGTCAGTACCAGTAGGGGTCACAGTACCGTCCTCATTGTCAGTACCGCCAAACCATACGGCGTAACCGTCAGTCTTACCTTCCAGTTTCTTTAACGCCTTGTACGCTGTATGATCGTAGTTCGCCGGGAACTTCAAACCTTCGTTTCCAAGAATACCAAGGATGTAGGTTTTCATACGATCAGAAGTTGTGGTTGTTTCCAGAAGTTCCGGGTCAGAACCCAGATCAGGGAACTCCGTAATGTCCACAAGTTTTTCATAGGTAGACGCTTCCTTTTTGTGCATAAGAAAGGTCTTAAATGTACTAATAGCCATTGCTCTTTACCTCCTGTAAAAATTTTCACCGTCCGTTGCTGCTGAGTAACGGGCAATGATTCTGTATATGGTTGCGTCCTCCAAGTTCGGGACTGGTGTAAATGCCAACCGCCTGAAATTCATGGAGAACATCTTTTCATCAATAGCTTTTGCTATGGATTTACATTCCGTTTTCTTACCCTCAGACTTGTTTGAGTACACATTGATCTCAAACATTACAAGGGACATAGCTTCCTTACCGCTTGTGTCCTGCTTGTCAGCAATCGTGCTGTTATCACTCTGAGTAATACTCACATGAGGGAAAGAAGAAGGGGTCTTTGTATATTCGCCCGCTACGTTGATTCCCGGAAACTCTTCACGAAGCATCCTAACAATACGGGTATAGACCTCATTTTCACAATCAATCATCTTCGATACACCCTCCTTGCTATTTCCTCAAACTTTTCTTCCAGTTCACGAACTGTATAATACATACTCATGTTTGCAGGATTACCATAGGTATGAATTTCTCCTGCGTGTTTCCCGGTGGCTATCACCTCACCGTTTGTACCGGGATCACCCTGATATCTCCATCCTTTTTCAAGCCGTCCTAAGTGGTGTCCGTAACCGCCATGCTCAAAACCGAACTTCCCTGCTTCCGGGTGGGAATCAGGATATTTCACACCTGTACCGAACTCAATGAAAAGAACAGAACTGCCTATAGCCACTACAGCAGCTTTATTCTCTCCCCTGCTTTCAACCGATACCGAAACGTCATTCGTACCATCGTAGGTAGCTGACTGAAACTTTGCTCTTGAAATCTGCATCCCTTCATCGGCAAGGGCTTTTACAAATTCCTGCGTCTTTTCTTTCAGCCACTTCTTATAGTCCTCTAATTCCTTTATCGCATTGTCTATGCTCTGTTCGGTAAGCTGAACTTTGATAACCTTGTTACTCATGAGACTTTCACCTTCGATACTGCATAAGAGATCGTGTTAAGAGACTTCGCAACCCGTTTTACGGTATAGTCGAAAGCAGGCTTACCCTGCCGATAACCCGGCTTACTGTCCACAAACAGGACTGTGTTTTCGTCTATCGGACAACTCATGTCATCCGTAATCAGAACCTTGTCATAACTGTCCAAGTTACCGAACATATTCACCTGTGCATACCCTGTAGCGTGTGACACACTGCACATCAGCTTCACAGGTCTTTCATACAGAACCCTGTATTCACTTGTCTCATTCCCATCTTCATCAAGAAGAGGTTCTTTTCCCTTATACAGACAGTAGTAGATTGCCGTCTGATTCCGTTTCATCAGTCTCATTACAGCACCCCCACTACTGGTGTAATTGCTCTAAGGAGAGAAGGTGGGATATCTCCGTCCTCATAAGTACGGGACACTCCGTTCTCACTGTGGCTTACTTCACCCTCTGCTCCACGTTTATTTATCATGTACGCTGCAATCTCTACATGGACTGCATCGTATTTCATCGGTACTTTACTGACATTCTCATACGGATATGCTCTTTGCAGTACCACTTTCTCAGCAAGACTGAGATAAGTGGACAGTACGTCTTTGTCCTCTTCGTCAGTCATACTTTTCAGCATCTTCAACTTCATGTCGGTAGTCATACCGCCCACCTCCTTTACTCTTTACTGATTAAGCAGTTGCCTTTCCGATATCCGCAGCGTTAGCCACATAAACAGAACGGCTGTATGCAGGCTTCTCAAAGGTAGTAGAAATATCTATGAACTTACCGTGATACCATTCAGCACCGTGATCCAGACCGATCTGACCGAAAAGCTGATACTTCTCACCTGCACCAGTCTTAGCAAGCTGTTCAAGGAAGAAGTTACCCTTACCCGGAACAGGCTGATATACAGGTGCAAGCACATCAAGGTTCAGAAGTAGTGCAGTACCCGCAGGTAAACACTCACCCAGATGCAGATAAACAACACCGATCGGAGTTACCACACTGGAAAGAGAGATACCATTGATCTCACGGGCAGCAGGTACGATAGTAAGACCATTCTGAACAGCATCAGCATTGATCTGGAACAGAGTCACAGCGTCACACCAAAGAACAAGTCCCTCAGTAGGGGCGTTCGCACCATAAATCTTCTTAACCATGTCTGCAATATCCCAGAGTCCCAGAGGTTTCTTATTCATTGCCATAGTGTTAGAAGTAATTGCCGGGATCAGACCTCTGGTCTGGTTGGCATCGTCATCATTGGTTGCCTTGTGGTAAACACCATTAATGAAAGTGTACTCGATATCACGGTTCACCTTCTGAATCTTAGCTGCAACCTGAAAATCCAGTTCGGAAATCGGGTTCGCCTGCTGATTCGCAACGTTGATACCGGAAAGAGTACCCATGTTGCTCTGCTTACCGTAAGAGATACCTACAGACTCCTGAAAAATCTGAGTCACGTTAGTTTTCTGCTCACGGGTAGTAACAGAAGCGTCCGGTGCAGTAAGAGACTGATTCTCAGTAATCTTCGGCTGAGAACCGTTACCACCGGAACTGTATTCCTGACCTGTCACAAACTCTACATGATTGGTAGTTTTGGCTTTAGAGCCGATAATAGAACTAAGCGGGGTTTTAACATTACCCTTGTTAAAAAGCATACCGGAGTAGTTCAGGACTCCGAAGCTAGTTGCAAATACGTCTGCCATTGTTCATTCACTCCTTTATTATTCTGTCTGATCGGCAGCGTCCTGTGCTGCCAGACGTGTATAGTAGGCAACTGCGGTCAAATCTCCGCTTGCCTGTGCTTCTTCGATTTTCTTCTGATAGTCCATGCCACCAGTATTCTCAGAACCCGCAGCAGGTCTGGGAGTACCCTTCATCTTTTTGGCAAGAATATCTTTCTCACGGGCTTCAAGGTATTTAGTCTGATTCGCCATAACCTTGTCCATGTCACCATCTACCATTGCTGTAGCAGTGTCATCAGCAAGTTTTTCATCATAGCCCATAGCCAGAAGTTTTGCTTTCTTTTCTGACAGTGCCATAGAACGTTTGAGGTCTGCGTTCTCCTGTGTCAGCTTATCCATCGTTGCTTTCTGTTCAGCGGCAGCAGCTTCATCCTCACTCTGCTTACCTCTCAACTGTTTCTTGTAATCAGCAGCTTCCGAATTGGCTTTAGAAAGCTGTGCTTTCAGGCGGTTCACTTCCGCTTCATTGTCTTTCGCTCCTGCACCTGCACTCTGCAATGCAGTGGAAATCTCTTCCTCAGTCATACCTTCCTTATAGGCATCCCCAAGCAAATCACTTAAATAACTCATAATAGTCCTCCTTGCGTTTGTAGGTGTTCCCTCACCATGATTTCCGTTTTATCCTCTTGTCTGAGTTTGCGTTTTGTAGGTGTTCCCTCACCATGTATGTAAAGGAAGCAGATCACTCTTCCTCTGCATCAATGTGTAGTTCCACGGTGCATCGGCAGTTCACATTGTTCTCAGCTTTTGTAAACCCTCCGGGGTAAGCTGCATGATCTCCGTCAAATGTCCAGAACTCTTCGTCCAGAGACACCGAAGCACCTTCCAGATAACGATGCGTTTCCCGCACCTTGTCATCCATAACCGTGTACCAATTCTTTGTCACCCCATATCCAACACTGGATTGGTACTGGTGTCCTCCATCCAGAACCGCAGCGTTGTATACTCTGTGAAATTCAGATTCAGCAAGAGTCTGTAGCCCCTGTAAATCTCCTGAGAGGACATGATCTGCAACCCTGTCCTCAAATGTCTTACCATCAATCACCAAGTAGATGACTTCATCCATGCTTCTCACATCCACGGTCAGATCATAAGCAAGCATCTCCGAAGCGGCTTGTACGCCCTTGCGGTAGGCATTTATGAGCAGTGACAAAATGTCATCTGCTATTTGACTGACCTGTGCGGTCTGATCCTCTGTAGTTTCGGAAGCGGTGTTATAACTGACAGCGGTAAGGGCATTGATTTCATCAAACGCCAGAATGTAATTTGAAAGTGTCTGTTTATTCATGACAAAATAAAAAGGGACTATGAGTTGTTACACTCACAGTCCCATTGGACTCACCAGAACCTTTGTCCCGGCGTTACTCTTTCATCTTCATTTTTCGCTTGATTTCAACAATGGTGATCTTACCCTGCTCAATCAGTATTTCCACTCTGCTCCCGTGTTTCAGCAGACTTTCCATCTGCTCCACCATTTCCTTCGTTATTACCGGAGTCATCGTTATTCCCCTCCTGTTTCATTCTTTGCTGTTGCTCAAACAACTCTTGTGCCTTTTGCTCCTGTTCCTCTGCATATTCAGCACTTAATGTGTATGCAAGGTCAGAATCTACAAACAACCCACAATGCTCAAAAGCAAGACGTGGATGGATTTTGTTATTTTTCAGCATCAGATCAAGCACCTGTGCCTTTTGAAGAATGTTTTCGTAGTTCCTTCGTGTGAACCGGATTTCTACGTTGCATACCTTCAAGTCCATATCGGCAAGAGTGCGGCAGATGTTCAGAACCACCTTCAAGAAAATTCTCTCAGACTTCTTAAACATCAACTCACTGTCCTTTGCTCTGGCTTCGGCAGCAGACCAACCATCACGCATGATGACGGCAGAACCCGTATCAGATGTAGAAGAACCGCCATTACGGTTCGGCATACCACAGATGGTAAGCACTGTCTGATACATATGGTCTACCAAGGTCTGAGTCTCACCCTGATTGAGATTACTTACCAGATAGTTAATCTCAGCTTTCAACTGGGGATCAATGTCTTTGAACTTGATAGCCCCTCTTTCCCGGAGTTCGTCAAAATCTTCGGAACTAATATCTACGTTGTGAAATAGCATCAATGCCTGAATGAACTGCTCCACTCCATCCAGACGGTTACTGTCTGTCAGGTTGATTGCATCCAGAAGCGGGATAACCAGTTCAAAAGCACCGATCCTTGCCATATTCAGCGGATATTCGATAATCGGAATCTCACCCAGAATATGTGTGTCATAGGAAACAACCTTCGACTCCACAATCTCAAAATACTCATGATCGGAATAGCAACTGTAATGTACCACTCCGTTTTCATCCACCACATACTTAACACCCAGAATTGGCTTGTTGCCTAAACCGTTGTTATAGACTACAAAGGTATTTCTAGGATCAAGAGTGTAGATTTCAAATGGGGATTCATCATCCTCACCTGCCATTTCATCTGGGAGTACCATACGGAAGGAAGTTCCGCAGATATGAAACCAGTCGGCAAGTTCTTTGTCCTTCGCAGGCTTTTCCTCTGCAAATACGAACTCATTAAGCTGATTGATTGCATCGGCAATATTCTCAGCATTTCCTCTGGAAACATACTGTAACGGTTCACCCATGAGGTAGCCTGACTTGAATGAGACAATTTCATTCGCACGATTCTCAACGATCTTGTTTGTGATCTCAGGTCTTACTTCCTTCACACGATTAAGAATCGGCTGTCTACCCTTGTAGTAAGACCACAGGTAGCTGATCTCGCTTCGGTTCTTCCAGTGGTACGGTAATGCTTTTCGCAAAATCTGAACCACGTTACCAATATTTACTTCGGTTTCATCTGTCAAGATCATCCTTCGTCCGTTCAGATGTAAATAGGGTTCTACCACTGGTGACACCTCCTTCTTAATAATCTTTCTCTATGGTTTATTATAACACTCTTCAATGGTTATTTCAAGTAATATTTATGCATAAGCATTGGAGACTTTTTGAAAAAAATTAAATTCTTCTGTCCATAATCTCAACCGTATTTCCGATCAGTCCTCTTAGTTCATTTTCAAGCAATGCAAGGGAATCTGGTGCGTCATCGTGCGGTACTTTACCGGATCGGGTATAAGTAGTCACCTGCTTCAAGAAAGCTGCATACTGGCTATTCCTTGCATACAGGGACGGGTCTTTGAAGTAGAATTTCTTCAAGATGTTGTCCGATGCGAACTCAATACGGGTCTGCTTGTTACTGATCGTCTGCTTCGTTCGGATATTGCACACATACTTCCTGTCAGTTAAAATCTGCTGCACGTCACGGGCAAAATACTTACCTGCATTGTTCGACTCAAAGGTACTGGCTACCACTTTGTTGTCAATGAGTGCTTTCGCACATTCTGGTTTGGTTACTTTCGGTGCAGAATCATCAAAGACTACATCTACGATGTAGACCTCGCTTCCGTACACCGCAGCAATCGGCATAGCACAGAAGTCATCTCCGGTGTCCGCAGTATCACAAACAGCAATGATACTGTCAGGATCACGGTCAATCGGCAGTTCAAAGTAGCGGTTAAGACTCTTCTCTGGGAAGAGGATTCCTTTTGCTTCAAACGGCTTCTGCTGAAATTCAGACTCAAACTGTTCCTCAGAAAGCATCTCACGCTGATCCCTAAAATACTGAGTGGTGAAAACCTTTCTACCCTCACGCATATACTCAAAGTTACTTTCATCTGTCACCAGATCAAGAGCAGGTGTCTCAATAATCTTGCATCGTTTTCCCTGTTTCTGCATCTCTTCCTGCAAATGACCGATAGGATCATACAGAGAGTATCGTGTACCGCAGATGACAATAGGCGTACCCTCAATGGCACGTCCGATAATATCACCGGAAATGACCTCCCACTTGTCATCGAGTCTCTGACGGTTCTTTGCTTCCTCACGTCCTTCCACACAGTCATCAAGGTACAGAAGGTTGGTTGCTTCGGAAAGACCTACCTGACGGGCATCAATGGATCGACACATGACCGTAGGGAATCGGGATTTATGCAAAAGGTTGATGATCTTCGTATCGGCATTGGTCTGAACAAGTTTGCTCTCCGGGAAAATATCATAAAAATGATAGTCACTGGGAAGAGTCAGATATTCCAGACACCCCAGATAGAACGACTTAACAAGGTCATCACCTGTACCTTCCATAAGTGTTGCTCTATCCGGATACTTACCGGAAAGCATATTCGTGAAGTTGATACCTAACTGAGACTTCCCGGCTCTCTTCGGCATGGAGATGGATAGGAAGTCCAGTTTCCCGTCAAGAATCTCCTGATATGCGTCTACATATCTTCGCAGATAGTGACGGCGGGGCTGATAAAATTTTTTATCAAGTGGCTTGCCGTACTCTACCGCTTGTAAGTAATCATCAAAGAAATGCTGTGCCCCGAAAAGAAGTGACCTGAACATCAGATCATCAAACTCTCTGGCTTCGTCAAACTTCTGACAACTTACTGTCATCCGCAGTCCCCATGAGATATGATTACGCAGTTCATGATTCCATGCGTGTGCTGTCTGGAAGTCAATCTTCTCATACTCCCGGCAGACAGCAAACATTTCTTCGTAAGCCGACCTGTCAAGCGGATTCCTTTCTATAGCTTCGTAAATCTTCTGTTTCAATTTCAAATAATTCATAATAACCTCCTGCGAATAAAAAAAAGGACTGTCAAAACGACAGTCCCATTGGACAAGCTGTAGCATCTCTACAGCCAAGTATTCAGTTAATCAATAAGTGGCAATCCGTTGTTATCCTTTAATCGTCCTCTCATGAATCTTCCCACATAGAAATAGTGACCTCCGAACATTCCTGTAAAAATACAGAGTAATAACGCAGTCCTTTTCTTCTTATGACTGCTCAGATAAACACCTGTAGCCATACTTGATCCTCCTTATAAGTTCGCTAAAATTCTGAACGGTAATCTGAACATCCAGAGGATAGGCATGATTATTACATAGTACACGATCTTCATAGATACCCAGAACATCAGTCGGAAGCATAACCACATGAAATAGCAAATGCCCCATAGTAAATATAGCATACCTATCCCTCACTTTCACCATCCAAAATCATCTCTTCATCTTCTGACTGTATAATGATCTGAAACTCCATTGCATCAGCCCACTTTATGAGCGTTTCTACAGTCATACCCATACCATCATTTCTCAGGAGAGTCTTACCGATACTGCCTTGACCGGAATAACCAAGTTCCTCAGCCAGTTTCCGTTGACTCCATCCTCTTTTAGAAAGCATGGTTTTTACACAATCTTTCACGGTCATAGCCGTCAGCCCTCCTTAATCAGACTTATTGGCGTATGCCTATCATGATAGACGTATGTCTATTATACTCCCTAACTTTTTATAGTATAGCCCTCTCTAAGAGAAGTTATAGCACTTGATAGACGTATGTCTATTTTTAATAGGCGTATGCCTATCATTTATTCTGAAATCTCAAACGTCTCACCAGTTGAATTGTCCGTAACAGTCAATGAACAATCCATCACTTTCAAGAAACGGATCAGCATAGAGATTTTCATATCACGATTAAGAGCCTGACTTACACCAGATTGGCTTTTCATCTCCATCTTCTCTCTCATTTCAGTCTGGGTGATTTCCTTCTGTGCCATGAGATTTTTAATTACTTCGTTAGCCTGCATTGTGCTACCTCCTTTCACGCTTACATGATATTATGATTTTATGATATTGTCAAGACCTTTTTAATTTTTGCGGAACTTTCGCACCTCACCCGCCCCGGTGGGCGGGGGTCTGTTTTCCCCCCTCCGGGGTATGCTGTCCCGGTGCTACTGTCCTGTCACCAGATCACAAAAAAAATATCATGTAATCATGATAAAATGCTTGACAATATCATGTATATATGATATCATGTAAACATGATAAAGAGATAGCAACGACAACTAAATAATTATAGGTTGTCAATGCTGCTGTACAGCAGGCAAGCCGCCCGGTGTACAGATTGCACAAATTGATAATTGAATATAGGAGGTCAAGTATTATGTATGATTACAGAGAAGCAATGACAGAGGATGTAAAAGAATGGATCAAAGAAAACATTGATTTGACAGAGTGGACAGAGGACAGAGAAGGACTTGAGCAACAGTTAAATGATGATCTTTGGACAGAGGACAGCATAACAGGAAATGCAAGCGGTTCTTATTATTGTAACTCTTACAATGCAGAGGAAAGCATAGCTCACAACTGGAATTTACTTAACGAAGCCCTTGACGAGTTCGGACAGAACAACATAAACGTTATTGAAAAGGGTGCTGAATGGGCAGATGTAACAATTCGTTGTTACCTTCTGGGGTCTGTAATATCCGATGTATTAAATGAGATGGAAGAAAACGGGGACTTTGACGAGTCCGAAGAGTAACACACGTTGCGGCGTGTATAAATAGCCAGTCAAGCCGCAAGCGTCCCGGCTCTGCCGGGGGTCTGGAAACAGAATACAATAGAATATAGGAGGTCTTGTATTATGAGAGAATACAGCTTTAGAAAAGATGGTTTTACTTTTGAGAGAGTTAGCAAGGCAACAGCCCGCCGGGTATTTAATAACAATATGCCTATTATGTTATGCCCTTGCAATTTAAGACCGGAAACCGGGTTATTTAGTACAGTAGTACAGAACGGGAAACATTTAGACACAACGTTTGAAACCCTGTTAAATACGTTTGAATATTACAACTGTACAACCAACGAAACGGGACGTTATACAGCGTTTTATATCCCGGTGACAGAGGTTGACCGCTTTACAGGTGAAACACCAACGGCGGCAACTCTGGGAACTGTAAAACAATATGACTATAACTTTATAAACTAGCCACAAGCCCCGGCAACAGTCCGGGGCATTGGTTTATAATGCAGCCGTAGGCGGTCACAAGCCCGCATAAATGCAGAGTGTAAACCAATATAGAAAAGGACGTGATAGCGTGAAAAGAGTTTGGAAAACACCGGAACTTGACTATTATAACCTTTATGCCGATATGCTACAACAGCCCCATTTACTAATTGCAGGGGCTACGGGCAGCGGTAAAAGCGTTGTAATAAATGGCATGATGACAACAGCACTAAAGGACAGCCCCGCCGTTGTACAGTTTATATTGATTGACCCTAAACGGGTTGAACTGGTGGACTATAAAGAACTGCCCCATACACTGAGTTATAGCAGTGAACCGGGGGAAATGGTACAGGCATTACAGGAAGCTATAGTAATAACAGATAACCGTTATAGAGACATGGCACGGCAGCACGTCAAGAAATACGGCGGCGGTGCTGTGTATGTGGTTATTGATGAATTAGCCGACTTGATGACAACGAACAAAAAGCAAGTACAACCGATATTGCAACGGCTCTGTCAGATCGGCAGAGCTGCAAACGTCCACGTTGTAGCCGCTACACAGTGCCCGTTGTCCGCTGTGATCCCTACACCGATAAAGGTAAACTTTGATAGCCGTGTAGCACTCAGAACCCGCAGCGGTCAAGACAGTCGTAATATTTTAGGCGTGACAGGTTGCGAACTCCTACCCCGATACGGTCAAGGCTACTATATGACCCCGGAAGGTTGCAAGCTGTATAATATCCCGATGTATGAAGATGAAACCCCGGACATAATAGAATATTGGAGAAAACAGAAACCCCGGATAGTATGGAATGGGTAGAACGCCCGCCCCGTATGATCCGGGGCTTTCTCTATGTCCTCAGAACGCACACACGCCCCGGCAGCAGGTCTTTCCTACACCGGGGCGTATTTCATTGTCTTATTTAATTTTTGGGTTTTCTGCCCTTTCTGCGACTTCTGAGATTTCACCTTCTGGCATGTCTACAATGTCGGCATTGTCAAGATACTTCCTTGCAAGGGCTTCTGTGTCGGCACTGTCACCTAACGGATTGTTAGGAGTCAAAACCATTTCTGTCTGATCCTTCATACCGTCATAGTTCTTCTGCCAGAATATACCCGTAACCGGATTGACCTTGCCATCCTGCATAAGTCCTTCCCTGTAAAGGGCACAGACTTTCTGCACCTTTTTGATAAAGTCGGTGCGGGCGGGGTTCGTTGTACAACGGTTGACCCACTCCCATGCAATACCCTTATCAATTCCTATCGCAGCATACGCAGCCTGATTGCCTATCTTCATATCGTACTTTGCACACGTTTCCAGATAGTGCATGAACCGTCTTTCCATCTCTTCTATGTCATTATAGTCCAACTTCTCAGACGGCATGATCTCCATAGTGAACTGAATCATCCGGGAGTTATACCCTTCTGGCAGATCAGGATTGTGACCCTGTACAATCGGGCTATTTTCTCTTGCTTTCTCCAAGTTCGCAGGGCTACTCTTCTGATACCCCGCTGTCCTTCTGGGCTTTCTGTCCTTCCCTCTCGTTCTGGGCTTCTTCTGTTCTTCTGCCATTCTTACCTACTCCTTTCTGCTCCTTCTCTTTCTGCTCTCTTTTCCATCTCTCTACATAACTTTCCATAGTTCTGCTCCTTTCTTACCTGTAGGGCTTGTAGGGTATTTTCGATTTTCGGTATAACTTTTCTTAGTAGGCGGTCTACTAGAGAAAGTTATAGCAAAATGATAAAATACCCTACATACCCTACAATTAACCTGTCGTTTTCATCATAATTCCGTAGTAAACAGCCACGCCGCCACTCACGGACTTCTGCTCATACCACTCAGGGTGTGCCATCAACTCAGCATTGAACTTCTTCATGCTGCATACATAATAGCCGTTGCTCTTGCACCACAGCTTGTAATTATCATAAAGGGTCTTTGCTCTTGTCTTAACTCCATCCTGCTTCTGGCATTTCTCTTCAAGGTATTGCAATACCAGATCATTGTCTTTCTCATACTGCTTGACTACCTTCTGCATATTTTCTGACATTTTCAGACCAAACCTTCTGTACTTGAAGTATCCTGCAACCAACCATGTGAAGATACCACGCATTGCTTCCGGTGACTCAAAGTAGTCCTTCAAGCCTTTGTCCTGTTCGTCATCATTAAAGTGCCTGTTAAATTCAATAACACGCACACGATCAGAAGCAAACAAGGATTTATCTTTTACAGCAGGTAGGTCATTACAGGACAGCCACATTGTAAACTGCGGCTTGAATGTAATTGCGGTCTGATACAACTCACGGGCGGTGATTTCTTCCCCACCAGTAAGTTGCTTGATAACTGATTCATCCAACTTCCCGGCGGTGTCTGACTCACTCATAGTAACCATTCGCTTACCTTTCAGCTTTGCCAGTACCGGACTTGCTGCTTCTGCGTTCTTTGCTCTGTCACCACGGCAGATCAATTCTACAGGTGTGACCGTAGAGTAATCACCAAGCAAGTGCTGAATTGCATCAAGCATGGTGGACTTTCCGTTTCTGGTGGTCTTACCATGCAGGATAAACATACACTCTTCCTTAGATGTTCCAAGGATGGAATAACCCAAGGCACGTTGCAGGTAGTCCGCTTTGTCCTTGTCGTTCTGCGTTACTTCCTTGATAAACTGTTCCCATCTGGCACACTTCTCTTTCTTCACACCGTATTCAAAATTGGTCTGCATTGTCAAGAAGTCATTCCATTTATGCTCACGGAATGTCAATGATTCCAGATCATAAGTACCATTCTTACAGTTAATCAGGAATGGGTGCGTATCAAACTCTGCTGCTGCAATCTTCAAGTTATCGGCTGCGTCCTTCATGAGCCTGTCACGGAAACGCCTGTCACCCATCTTACCGACAAAAGCCATGTACTGCTTACGCTTATCTTCGTCCGGGATTTCTCCGCAGTAAAGAGCCATGATCCTGACAAACTCTTTAATCTTATTGGACACAAGCAATGATCCTACATCCTTCTGCCACTTGCCGCCGTCATAGGTGTACCATGACTTTGCTTCCGGACAGTACCGGGTATCATGATCGTAACACTCTGAGAAGAGGTCAGCCATTCCCGCTTCATCCCAAGAGTACCCTGTAGAATCTTCCTGATAGGAAGTCTCAGGGTGATGTTCTTTGATGTATGTCAACTTTTCTGAAATCTCTACCGATGTTACATAGCGTCCGTTGGACAACTGAAATAATTCATCTTCCATTCTTTCTCACCTCCTTCTGCTTATCTCTTAGCATAATTGCTCTCTTTACTTCTTTGTCGGTATCTTTTACCGTTCTTCCACTGGCACATTTTACACATTTGACACGCCATCCACCTTTATGTCTTTCAAAGTGTCCGTAGCCTGTGGGAACGTAAGCACCGCAACAGTAACAATATCCGGGGTATCTGTTTCTTGCCATTTAATTATCTCCTGTATCTGCTTATGCTTTCTGCAATGATCTGTAGTTCTCTGTCTGGAAGCGGTGGCTTGCACACTTCTTTGTTGACTCTCTGCAATTCCTGATAAATCTGCATCGGAGTGTACCCAGTGTTGTGCAATGCACCTGCCAGACTGGTAAGAGAAATGTTTCTGCCACCGTCCGGGATTTCCGGGTAGTCCGGTCTGATAAAGATTCTGCCGCCCGCAGGCTTCGGAAACTTAGGAGAATAGATACGCTGTACCATGCTTGAATTGTTCCCGGTCTTTTCAGTCTCTTTGAAATACTTCTCCACTACATAGTCAATAGCTTCCTGATTATCAATAATCTCAGGGAAGATCAGCACCTTCCCGGTCATAATGAAGAACCTTCTTGCCTGATAGATTTCTACGCCCGCAAGATTGTTCTTACCTGAGAACGGCAGCTTGCCACGCATGAGGATATGTACTCCACGTCCACTCCGGGACTTCTCTGTGTATGAGTGGCAGGCTTGCATAATATCTGCACACAGCGGAGTCATAAGACCGTCCTCAAAGCCTGCATCAATGTCAATGCCTACAATGTTCTGATCGGCAAAGACATAACCAATGTGGTCATAGTGTCCGTTCTCCACCGCCCACTCAGCCTGCTCAAAAGTAGACCAAGTGTCCGGTGCGGTGGATGAAGCGGCTTTTCTTTCAAATGCTCTCATGGGAACTTTTGAACCGTCCCAAGCACACACCCACTGATTCTGATTCTTTAATTCTTCTGGTATTCTGGAATAGTCCATCTGTTCCCACGCTCCTTACTCTGTAATCAATTCGCTGTGTGGTAGTGATTCGATGAAATGACAGAACGTATGCCATTCATCAAGTTTATGGTTTCTTCGTGCATGATAGATGTTCTTCAACACTGCATAATTAAGCTGCACGGTACGCTTCTGGTTGTAAGATGACGGCAAAAGCTGAATCATCTGCCACCAGTCACGCTTGTCCTTCTGACTAAGGAAGTCCAGTCTTGCATTGTTCAGTGCATCCACTACCATCTTCATGATAATAAGATTAGTCTGAGACAGGTGATCCGTGGAGAAATCTTCCAAGGTAAACTCTTTTGCCTGAATCTTGTGCATTGTGCTACACGAATTTGCGACTGTACCCACCTTATAGGTGTCAAACTCCTTCCACCAGTAGAGAGGTGCTTCCACATCTACCGTGACGTTAATCATTCTCAGGAACTTCCCGTGATCGTTACCTGCTGCCGCAAGTCTCTTCATGAGAGAGAGAGGTCATTTTCTCCTACTGCATAGCAAGCAAATTCTGAACAATCGTGTTCTTTCGGATGACAAATACCTTCACGATCAATAATTCCACATTTTCCACAATCTACAGCAGGATAACTGTCTGATTTATCTCATGAGTTCATAGGATTTCTCATACCTCTAATTGCAGCTTCCCACCCGTAGGTTTCTGCCTTTGAAATTCTAATCATGATTCATACTATCCCTTCTGCGAACTCTCATGTAGTCTTTGTAATCCAGACCATTCATCTTCGCTGCTGTATGCAATGCTCTCTTCTTTGTGCCGTATGTGCCGGGGATAGGCTCTTTACAGCCTACCTCCGTGACATACCATCTACTGCTACCGTGTTCTTTGTGTACTTCGTACTTCATAACCATAGTCTTTGCTTTCCTTTCCAATCGGTTAATAACCTGTTCGGGATCAAGGTCACAAAGGGAATGAAACCATTGTGACCGGAAGAACCTTCGGCACTCGTCCACGTTACAATCTGTAGTCGGTGACTTAAAGCCCGCCAGTAAGTCAACGTAATCAATCGCAGCTTGCTCTATGATCCCGAACTTGAGATTATCAATCCCTTTATCTGTCATACCTTAACCCTCCATTACATTGACTTTCTCTCAGCAATCTCAGCCATTTTTGCAGCGTTCAGACGGGTATCACCGTGAACTCTACTGTAGGACAGATAGCCATTCATTCTGTCAATCTTCGTGAGGTTGGTACTGCCACACACCGGGCACACATCCATCTCTAACTCTTCATGACCGCAATCATCACAGTATGCCAGAGACAGGTTGACTCCTTCGTAATAGCCTAACTCCATTGCTCTGCATACCAGAGTCTTGACAGCGTTCCGGTTGTAGCTGATCGGATATCTCACATACTGAATCTTACCGCCGTTGCAGAGATTCCAGAAACGTCCTTCCAAGTCTTGCTTCTGAATCGGTGTGATATCTTCTGTGACGTGACAGTGAAAGCTATTGCTTACATAGGGTCTGTCTGACACATTCTTAACTACTCCGTACTTCTTTCTGAACTGCTCCACCTGCAAACCACAAAGGCTCTCAGCAGGTGTGCCGTAAATTGCATACAACCATCCATCAGCTTCCTTGTACTCATTGACCTTATCGTTGATGTGCTGCATGACTTCCAGTGCAAATGCACCATCTTCCGCAATGGACTTGCCATTGTAAAGTTCCTGCAACTCATTGAGTGCTGTGATTCCGAAAGATGCCGTCATAGGTTTGAGAAGTGATTTAATCTTGTCCGAAGGTTTCAGATGCCCTCCGTAGAAACCACCTTCACAATAGGCAATCGGGTTGGTACTGGCTTTCATCTCTCCAAGGTATTCATAAGTACGCTTGTGAATATTGCGGATCATTTCAAGGTAGAAGTCCAAAACCTCATAGAAGTCCTTACCCTCTTCTCTTGCTTTCGCAAGAATCATAGGCAGATGCAGACTCACTGCACCAATATTGAAACGTCCTTCAAAGATAGGCTTATCATCTTCGTCTGCCGGGTGCATACCGCCACGCTCATACCACGGACTAAGGAAAGCACGGCAACCCATAGGGCTTACCACTCTGCCATATTTCTTGTACATCTCAGCCACATAACCGTCACCTGTAAGAGACAGCCAGTCAGGGTACATAGTCTTGCAGCTACAGTCAATCCCGGCTTCAAATACATCTTCGTTGATACAGCCTTCACCGTGAAGATTCTTGTCATACAGGAATACCAGTTTAGGGAAAAGGACTGGCTTCTTATTTCCCGGCTTACCCTCACCTGTCATGTGAACACGCAAGAAAGTCTTGCTTGCCATTTTACCGAAACGATCCGTAGCCAGACCGAAGGTCATAGTGATAAATGGATAGTCACCACGGGATGATCCCACAGTGTTCAGCTTCATTTCAATTCCTTGAAATCCCTGTTCAAAATCTCTTTCTACCTTCTGCATAGCCCATTCATGAACTTCCTGCGTGAAGGTCTGCTGATTGCGAATTTCCATGTATTCATCCACATACTTCTTATAAGATTTCTCAGCGTAAGGTGCTGCCAACTTGTCAACTTCCGGTACTGTAAATCCTCCGTACTGCTGACTTGCGGTTGCGAGGATGATATCACCCAGTACATCAAAGAACACATCAAGCGTTTTTGGTTCGTTGTACCAGATATTCCCCATCTCAAAGCCACCCTTCATAACCTCATTGACTCTGAACAGGCAACAGTTCATAGTGTCCAGTCTTGCGGACTGATCGTGAATGTAAATGTAACCGTCCCGGCAAGCCTGCAACTCTTCCTGAGTCATGAAGAACTTACGGTACAGACGCTTATTCAGTTCGTTGAAGATCAAGCAACGCTTTGTAGCCACCAGTGCTGAGTCCGTGTTTGCGTTCTCTTTATCTCCCTGAAATCTAACAACCTGCGATTTCTGGAATACCCTGTCTAACACATGAACAAAGTCCTGCTTATAGTTTCTGTAGTTACGATAGGATGTAGCAATCCGTGGATCGTACTTATCAAGTACCTGTTCCACAATATTGTGCATCACGGCAACCGGGATATCAGTAAGTCCTTTTTCTTCGATCACTTCCAGTACCGAACCAACGATTTCATGAAATGCTGTATCATCCAGTGTAATCATGACTCTGGAAGCAGACTTGTTGACAGCGTTTACGATCTTTTCACCGTCAAACTCTTCCAGTGTTCCGTCTTTCTTAATTACTTTCATGTAAGACCACTTCTCCTTTCTGTAATGATTTTTGTACGTCAATCACTCTCTGATTGGTACTGCCCGCCCAGTGATAATTGACATCCTTCAACTCTTCTTCAAAGCGTCCATCCACCAGTACGTCTGCATACTTGACTGCTGCAAGCAGATATTTGTTTGCAAGAATCTGTTCCCATGTATACCCGGTGTAGACCCATATTGTTTTCTTCGGAAATCTCTTCTGTACTGCTTTCATGATGGAGAATACTGCTCCACGGTTCTGCGGGTGAAGCGGATCACCCCCGGAGAAAGTAATACCTGCCACATACGGTTTTTCCAGTGCTTTCATGATTTCATTAAAAGCTCTCTTATCAAACACCAAACCGTCATCAGGATTCCATGTAACCGGATTCTGACAGCCCTTGCAGTGATGTTCACATCCTGCAACCCAGAGGACTACCCGGAGTCCGTCACCGTTATTCATGTCATCCTGAGTAATGTTGTGATATCGCATTAGATATCTCCCGGCTTACGATGCAGAGAATTTTCTACTGTAAACCCTTCTGGGTAACGGGCTTTCAGCTTGTCAATATTCATCTGCATGACTGTATCAATATCCGTTCCCAGTGCATTACACGCTTCTGCGATCATCCCGAGACAGTCACCAAGTTCCTTTTCCATGTGTTCAAGGTTCACTTCATGTCCCTGATATTTCTTCTGCAAGATTCCTGCAACCTCTCCTGCTTCACTGTTCAGACCGAACACGGCATGAAACAGTATATCTTCTTTCTGATCGTAAGGAATACTGCAAGTTCTAATTGCAAGTTCCTGATATTCTTTACCTGTCATGATTTAGTCCTCCTTATTCCTGTGTGATACAGGTGTTGGTGAGTTTGCCGTAAACATCCTCATACATCTCCTGCTTATCTCCGTTAAAAGTATACTCAGCGTAAATACCATCACCGCTGATTGTAGTAGATGCAAGGCATTTGTAATTCTGTAAAGTCTTGCAAGACCAGACTACAAACACATTGCTCATATCAATGTCAACTTCCGGTCTATTCTTGTGATACCATTCCACCAGTTTTCTCTTGCATACACTCTGAAAGTGATCCATACCTGTAATAATCATGATTTAGTCCTCCTGTTTCCACTCTTCTTTAGTCGGTGCTTCCTTATCTTCTCTGCCTGCACCAATAACTGCTACACAGATCAGGAAAATCTGACCTGTAATAAAACCTCCGATAAATCCAAGTAATGCTCCCATAGTAATTTCTCCTTAATCGTTGTGAGTAACTTTGACACCGTATTCAGGAAGGAAGTTGATTTCATAATGGTACTTGTCAACATTTGCACCGGAAATATCTTCCACTACATACATCGTGTCATCGTTCAGATATACAAAATGTTTCTGATACTTGCCATCTCCAACCTCACAGATAACTTCCAGTTCGTTGTCTGAATTATTGCTGAGAGAAAATGTACCTTCCATTTCAAGCAAAATCGTATCAGTTCTGGCATTGATTACAGTCAGTTTACGGGTTACATTGAAGTTATCAGCTTCTTTACCGATGTTATACGAAACCTGTTCTGATTCTGTACATCCGGTCATAAGCACTGCCATCATAAGTGCGGCAATTACTACAGCAACTACTTTCTTCATAGTGCTTCCTCCTTAAATACCTTTGATTCTGGCAGCCATCATGTCTGCCGTGTGAGTCCACAGGACGTTAGGAAATTTCTCAATAGCCTTTCCGTACTTGTCCCAGTTTTCCTTGTCATCGAACGCTCCCATATGCCATCTGATACACGCTTTCTCTTCCTCAGTCACACCAATGTCATTTGCTTCCAGAAGTACCAAAGACTTCTCACCGTGACCGGGAAGGGTGACATTCGGGTTGTAGCTATACGTTCCATCTCCGTTGTGAATGTAGTTGTCACACTTGCAAAGATCATGGAACATTCCTACAAAATAGGGACTCTTTCTGCTGTTCCAGTGAAGTTTCAGATGTTTGGTGAGATGCAACAGGCTCTTAGTCACTTCAAGGGAATGATCGAACAAACCACCTTCATAGTTCCCGTGATATTTCGTGGAAGCAGGGGCGGTGAAGTAACCCATTCTTTTGAGAGTGGCTACGAAGTAATCTACATCTTCCTTACCAAATACCTGACCCATCAGGGACTTGAAAATCTTAATTCTTTCGTTCGTGTTCATCTTCAATCCTCCATTTTGAGAATATTTTAATATAACCATTGGAGAGTTTGAGATGATATCTCTCCCTCTCCGCAGGTCACTTACTTAACCAAGCAGACTGTTAAGGTCAAACGCCGCAGGCTTCTTACCTTCCTGCTTTGCAGGTTCAGTATTTGCAGGCTTACTCTGCTGCTTCGGTGCTGCCGGGGCAGCTTCCTCTTCGTCAAATCCGTCAGCAGCTTCCTTGTCACCCAGTCTCACAAATTTGAGCATCTTGCCCGGTGTCTTGTTACTTTCGACTTCCTCATGTTCAACTTCGCAGCGAATGAAGTGTCCAACCAATTCCTGATCGTCAATATCCTTCACTGTGAAATCATCAAGTGCGGTCTTAGCAAAATAGCTGAACGCATTAAGTCCGCCCTGATTCGGTTCACCATCTTTGTTCAGGAGAGAAAATCTCTCAATATGCTTCTGACCCTTTGCGGTCTGCATAACGACTTCCATTTTACCGAAGTCCTCTTTGTAGTTGACCTCAGTAATCTTGAATACATGAGTTCCTTCCGGGATCAATGTGAATCCCTCTGTAAGTCCAATCTTTGCCATTGTAATAGTCCTCCTTAAATGTTATTTAATATATCCAGAGATTGTTGCTTCAAAGAAGCAATACTCTGAGTAACTGGTTTATAAATCTGTTTGAACAGATTTTCCAAAACAGTAACCACAATGGAGTTACCTGCCATCTTATAAAGCTGTGATTTTGAAATACCGTTATCTACAAGAATCTGGTAATCTGAATCTGAATCTGAAAAGCCCATCAAGCGGAAATATTCTTTAGGTGTAAGTTTTCGGTATAATTTGTTCTTCAATACCTTTACTTCACCACCGCCACCGCTTACGGTTTTAAGTGTTGGTGAAATTCCTTCCGGGGAGTAAATGCGATTCGGCATATCCATGTTGTAGTAATGGAGGTCTGCAATCTGTACACATTTAGGGTCTTTATAGTCTCTTGCCAATAGAGTCATGCAAATCCCCCCCCCCTATCCTGTATTCTTCGCTTCTCCTGTTGGAAGTTTGAAACTTCAATTTTGGATAGCTGTTTTTCAGATAAAAGGAAACTTGACGGTACATTATCATCCAGATAATCACCCATGCACTTTGTAAGAGGTATTACAGGTGGAAAATGGAAAGATCGGTCATCAATATCTTTACGGATTGATATGATAAATACTCTCTCTCTCTCCCTTGTGGCATACCATAATCGGCAGCATTTAATACTTGCCAGTAATTGTTATATCCTGCATCTTCCAACTCTGATAACACTGTATCAAACACACCGGACATACGCTTACTTGTAAGATTTTTTTACGTTTTCAGCTATAGCAATTTGTGGTTTACAATGCTTCATAATTCGGATAGCATCAAAGAACAATCCGCTTCTTGTCTTACTTCCGTCCTCATTTCTTAGACCCTTCTGCAATCCGGCAGAAGAAATATCCTGACATGGAAAACCATAGGTCATAAGATCAATTTCAGTAGGAAGTTTGGTTTCATCCACCTTTGTAATATCTCCCAGATTCATGCTTTCCGGTACGTTATGTATCAGCGAATATGCTTTACTGGCATATTTGTCAACTTCACAGTAATTAACCAGTTCGTACTTGACTCCGATATTGTCCAGAGCCTTTTCAAAAGCACCTATTCCGCTGAACAAACTGAGATATTTAATCATGCGGACTCCTTTCTTCGCTTTGGAGTGAAACGGTACTCAGGCTTTTCAGTCTCAGTCATGTACTTATCAAGCACACCGTCCTTCTCCATTGCTTCTGTATCAAAATCCTGTTTCTTCTTCATGCTGACGGTAGTGACAAAATCATAGCTGCCACCTGTGATCGTAACAGTCTTATCACCCGGCTTGAACTGGCTCATACTTGCTTCCTTAATCAGTTCTTTCAGCTTTTTCAGACGCTTTTCATCGTCAGCTACAGTTGCATTGACCTCTTCAATGTGAAGCATAAGCCCTTCGGCTTCCTTCACCATTGCGTCCAGATCGGAGTCAGGGGAGAGGTTGTTATCTCTCAGCACTTTCAGAATGTCAGCGTCAGCCTTTTCATCATACTTCGGAGATACACCGCCCTCTACATGAGTTTTCCACCATTTCTTAACCTGCGTGATCGTTTTCTTCATGTTCGGATATCTCTCAGACACCTTAAACGGACGAACGAAAGTATTCTCAGCTTTACACTCATAAGCTGCCGGGTCATCATAGTCCTTCTCACCCAGAACCGAACACACCATGATTACGTCATCGACTCCAAGAAGGTAAGCATAAAGTGCAGCCTGTAAAGCGTAATACTCAGGTACATCTTCTACCCAGTCCTCAGACCTCTTCGTGGTTTTCATTTCCAATACCGTTTGTGGCTTACCTTCCTTGTCTACAAGAAGGTAGTCCCACATACCACCGAAGATCGGTATATCACGGAAGAAATCTCCCCACGTTTTCTTGAAGTAGTCCTCACCGTACACATCCGTAGGTGTAATCAGATTGCTCATGAAGTATGCAGTTTTCATGTACTCTGCCTGCTTCGGCTCAATCGTCTTACCTGCGATAGTGTAGATCGTGTCCTCAAACGGTTCTTCATAAGTTCTGGTAATTGCACACCACGCATTGAACGGGCTTGTCCACTTATTCAGACCCATGATTGCTGCAAATCTTGTGCCTGTGATCTTCTTCGGTTTCGCAGGTGGTGTAATCGTGATGGTTTTATCGTCATTCCACTTCATAGAACTGTCCTCCTTCTCAAATGTACTGCTTCCACAGCTTTGCGAAAGTGCTTCTGCCATCCCCGCCCTTCTTATTCAGACGGGTATATCCTGCACGTTTCATATTCGCTCTTGCGATCATTCTCTTAAATTTCCTCATTACTTCTGTCCTCCATGTAACGGGGTTCGCTTTCCCCGATTGTTCTACAGTCAATCAGTTCCTTAATTTGTCCATCCAACTCTACGGCTTTATTCAGATACCAGATTGCTTTCTGAATATCTTCCAGACCGTTCTTCCGTCTGTGACGGTAGATGTACTTCAAGGCATTGCACACGCAGAAATCCTTCGTTGCCTGCACACCCTGAGTCTCTACCATCACGTCAATGCACTCAAACTTCCCGGTTTCATAGTGGGATGGATGATTCACATTGTCTGACATACATTAACCCTCCGTCTTGTAAGCTGCGATCATCTCACCGAGATTCTTGATAAGCTGCTCACACTGAGAACGTGTTACCTGAGTGAAGCCATTGGTTTTCATAGCAATCTGCTGAACAAAATCCTCCTGATCCGGGTCTTTCTCCATCAGTTCTTTGCAGGCATTTTTCAGTGCTGCGATCTGCAAGTCATCAGCCTGTCCCTCAGTATCAGTCAGAGTTTCCTTTGCTTCCTTACGTTCCGCAGGTGTAGCCGGGGCTTTCTGCTTTTTCTGAGACTTCTTCTCAGTCTTTGCCTTTTTTTCCGGGTTCGGTGCTTCAATCTCCGGTTCTTCCTCTTCCGGTTCAGAACCAAGAGTAGCGTCAATGTCATCCGGTTCAGTGATATCCAGAACTGCCATCCAGAGATAACGTCTGAGGTATGTAATGGATGAACCAAGTGCCTGCATCGGATTGGTTACTTCCTTACCTGCATTGCTCACAATAGGCTTAACCTCACGATACGGAACACGGAACTCAATAGGTGCTTCCTCAGAGTTGTCCGTGTTGTAGACTCTCATGACCGCACCGTTTTCATCGGTGAAGTCAATGTCTGTGGTAAGTCCCACACGGGCAAAGATTCTGATTGCAGGAGGTACAATGTCCTCCAACTCAAAATACTTGAACTCTAAGTGCATATTCTTACCAGACTTCTTAACCTTCTGGTTAAGGAACTGCAATCTTGCCTTTGCAAGTTTCTGTCTCACGTTCATACCTTCATAAATGTTTGCCATTGTTATTGATCCTCCTTAATTTCTTGTAAAAATGCTCTTGATAATCAGATAGATAACCCAGACTCCCAGTGCCAGTTTCCAAGTGAACAGGAAACCAAAACACATTGCCAGAATCCAGATCAGCAGGGCAGTAATCAGAAAACTGATTACAAGCCCGATGATAACTCCTAACAGATAAAACATAGCCAATCCTCCTTATTCTGCGAATACCCAGTCATCGGCAAGCATATCTGCCTGAGAAGCAAGCCAACCCATCTGCACACCGGAAGTTCCGACAAAAGCTACAGCCATATTACCGATTGCATCATGCTCACAGTTCACGATATCTCCGGTAGGTGCTTTGTAAGAGATTCCGCTTGCAAGTTGAATGTACTGCTTCTTGCCGTTCCATCCTTTGCGGGCTACCTTGTGTCCACGTTTCAGATACTTGATTGCTTCCCCGAAGGAGAAAGTAGCTTCACCACCCATTGCAGGGCAGTTCTTAGTGCTTGCAAGCACCCATTCATCGGAAAGAATGTTCAGAGTGGTGTATTCAACTCTCTTAGTCTCACGGATATCCAATTCTCTGCCATCCTTCGTGTGCATTACGATAGTTTCCTTTGCAGCATCCCAGTACCAGTAACCACCCCAAGACGGAAGTTTCACCGGATATCCCTGCTTCATCAGCTTGAACGCTTCCTTGAAATTCATCGGAGTCAGATTTTCAACAACAATCTCCCAGTCACCGTCTGCTACCCACATTAAATCAAATGGGAAGATTTCTCTTGTATCACATTCAAGACCTTCTTCGTCATGGTTGACAATGATACCGCCCTTTTTATACCAGTAGGCGTTGTCCCAGTCTTTCAGTTTAATCTTCTTACCTTCATCCATAGCCTTGCTCACTTCATGAAATTTCATAGTCTTAGTCCTCCTTATTTTCTTCGGTTTCCCCGAACAGAATCTTCTTAACATCTTTTGCGAAAATAGCACCTGTCAGCGGAATGAGCAGTTTTCCCATCCCATCCCGTTTCGGATCACTCACCTGATCGTGAATAACCTGCTTTACTGCTGCGTCAAACTCTTCTGCTGTTACCATTTTTTTTGCTGAACTTTCCATGTTCTTGTCCTCCTTAATTGAACAACGCTAATGACTTTTTCTTTAGCGAATTTATTTTTCTAGTATTCTTCCGTGGTGCTTTCACACCTAAAAACTTCCGTATCTGTTCCTTTGCCAGTTTGACATACCATTCTCTGTCCACAACGTCTATGGACAACTCATTATTGTTATCTACTATGCAGTGATCTGGCAGACTGGGAACTTTTGCGTCCTTTCCGGTAGTGGCGTGAGTCTTATAAATCTTTCCATAACCTTTATTCTTGCAGGCGTACACACGATTGACCTTCTGTACCGGAACTTTCTCACCACCTATTAACTGGTAGCATCCAGAATATTTACCTCCGACTTTCGCTATCACCTGAAAATCAAGGATATTATTGCTTGCCGCAATGGTTTCTTCCGGGAGAGTCCCGTTCACAAAATACTCTTTCATTGCTGTAGCCACGATGCAGGCATTGTTATTGATATTCCAAGCACCGCCACTCATGTTGTCCCATGCAGGTAAGCCCATTGTCGTAAAGTCAATGTTTGCATTGGTTAAGATCCCTCTTACCAGATTGCCACCCTTGACCTTCGGTTTGCCGTCACCTACAGGTACTTCTACATAATTGTTCACATCTCTCTGAACGATTTTCTGAATGAAATCCTCTTCCAGTTCAAAACCTGTTCTGTCCTGCCACTCCTGCGTAATCTCCTGCCATTTTGCTTCGTCAGACTTATCAAAACTTACCATGATACCATCCGTGTTAAGCTGAATGATCTTCAAGGTAGGACACTCTGCTACAAGGTGCATTGACAGTTCCAGAAGAAGTAGCTGCCCGGTGATACACACTGAACGTCCCATGAGTGGATCATAGAGATCGTTATAGGAAATTCCGTTTTTACCATTGAGCATTGCACCATAAGAGGTGTTCGCTACCAGTTTCAGGGCATTTGCAGTTTTCTTGTCCCCGGCTTTCTTTGCTTTCATTCTCTCTTCCAACATATCTACGAAAATCTGAGGTGATGGTATATTCCTACTACAGAATCCATACTGCTGTCCTGCCGAAAGAGGTATAGTCATAAGATGTGGATAGTAACTACCTACGTCCTTGTTTCTGATCGAACGATTTTCCGTTGCCACCTCTACATAGTTCGGGATTGCTCCATGAATCCCTCCGTAGGCTATCGTGCAAACACAATCACCTATTCTAAATTCAATACTTGCACCCTTAATCTTCCTGCCGTATTGATCGTAACCACCAAACAGATCAATGTCCGGTACGTTCGGATCATGCAGCCGATCAAAGAAATCAAATATTTCCTGCGGAATATACTGCCGAAGCAGCTTATCCGGGTATCGGTAATTCCTTTCATCCGTCCAAGGTTTCTCCGGTTTCTCAGCTTGTAGGTACACGCTTGTCAGTTTGGCATTTGTCATATACATTGCCTTACGGTCTGTCAGACCTCTCTTCGCTCCTACAGCAACTTTGTTATCCAGATATCCTTGTCTCAGTTTCCAGAGAATTTCCGTAGCATCTACGTCATATCGGCAGTAGTATTCAGTCCTTCTTCTCTCATTCTCCGTCAACGGACGGTCAATGTTGAAGTCAACCCCTGTTTCCTCAATCGGTATTCCAAGGTGTGCTTCAATAGCTTTCAGTGAGATTCCGTCCTGACAATCATCTCTCAGGTCAAAGCTGTCAAAGAATACTCTGTACTCTTTCAGTGATGGGATATCCCATCCACTTAACTCTTCCTGAATGATAAGATCATTGACTTTCTTCACCTCTTCCGGTGTAAAGCCACACATGACTGCCTTTAGTATGAAATTATCGTAGTGCTTATTGTTGAACCCGCCTAAGAACGGGTCACGTTCCATAAATGCTATTACAGCATCGTTGTCGTTCCAGATGGAGATGTGTTCGCCTGTGACAACATCTTTGAAATCAAAGAGCCAGTCATAAGCGAATACCTCACAGTCGAATATATATGTCCCCTCAACCATGAGATCACCTACCTTAGAGCCTTTTGCACTTGCAGGAGTTCTTGTCGTGCCTGCACACATCTACGATGGATAGACTCTCTTGAATGTTCTGGTGGAATACATCCCCATTCATCCGGTTCGGCACTCAGACTTTCCTTGACTCCTTCCATCAGAAGAATGGCTGTATCAAGGTGTCTTGCACTTTCTTCACTAATCTTCATAAGGGTAATCTCCAAACCAATCATTTGCGTAGGAGAATAACACCATATAGATTTCACAGATTACACACACGATGAAGGGAATCCATGAATCTGAATCAATAAGACAAGCTGACACAATCCATACAAGGCTAACCGCCCAAGCTATAGCTTTCAAAATTTTATTCTTCATGGTTATTCTCCTTCCAAAATTCTACAGTTACATTTTCGGTAACTGGTGCATCGTTTCTTGAACGACTTTTCCAGTGACCGGATGAAGTCTACATAATCATAAGCAATCGGTTGTTCCTTCCCCTCAAAGGTTCGTGCGATACGTCCAACACTCTGAACGATCACCGCATAGTCCTTCTGAGGGGTTGTCAGGTATAGCCTGTCCAACCGTGGGATATCAAGCCCCTCTTTTGCCAGTGAGTACGATGCAAACAAGTATCGTTTCTTGCCTGTCCTCATATCCTCAATAGCCTGCTCACGCTCTGCTTTCTTCTTCTTAGTTGTCATACTGCCATCAATTACAGCAGCCTGTGATTTCAAGTCCGGGGGTAGTCCTTCATACAGAAGTTTCAGATGATCCACCCTCTCAGAGAGGATCAGGTTGTAATGCTCCCGGTTGCCTACAAGGTCATTCATGATAATCTGATTCCGGTCTGTATGAGTGGTAAGATAAGTAATCATCTTGCAATAGTTGATTGTTCCATCACTGTTCAAAAACGCTGAATCAAGTTTCACGCCTGTACCCTTCGGCTGTACGTCTACCATCATGACTCTGGACTTCACAGCTTCATCCGGGACTGTATAGATAACGTGTCCCAACATAGCGTATGTAGCCTTTATCAGTCCGTCTGCCCTATGGACGGTTGCAGACAATCCGTATTTATGTCTTGCCCTGAGTGTGTTCAGCACCTTACTAAACTGAGTTACTGCGGTAGGTGTCCCGGCTACCCGGTGACATTCATCTACGATGATGCAGTCCCATGTGTCACGGTACTGATTCAAGTCAACCTTGCACATCGTCTGAATAGTTGCAAAGGTCATTGTCTCTCCGATATTGACCTTTCCTTCTGTGATAGTCCCCAAAAGTGACTTGTCAATATACTGTGCTGCCCTGTTCTTACTCTGGGTCAGCAGGTCTTTTGTATGGGTAAGCCAAAGTGTTTTAAGCTGCATGGAACACGCAAGGGCTATGCCTATCTGCGTCTTACCTGACCCGGCAGGTGACTGTAATATTCCGTAATGATTGATAATCATTGCTCCTACAGCTTCCTCCTGATAGTCGTACAGCGGTACTTTCGCTCCCTTATAATCTACCTTTACCTGTTTGGCAAAGAGTTTCTTCACGTCCCCTTCCAGAAGCGGGAGGATTGATCGTAAGCACCCAAACGGGATAATTACTGAGTCACCGTCAACCTCATACATTACAAGGGTTCTGGGTGTATCTCCTAACCAGAGATTCATTCTGGCTTTCTTCTGATATTCCGGGTTCGGTATTTCTAAATGCTTTTTACACCAGTCAACCATGTCCGGTGAAGGGTTCGTGATTTGTAATCGTGATCCGATTTCCGTAATCATTCAAATTCCTCCACCCACTGTCGAAAGGTCTTGTACTGAGGAAATTCCTTTTCAGTGATCGTCCCCTCACCGTAAAGCTGTCTCAGCATGAGTTCATCGAAGGACACCATGTAAATGCGTCCGTCTTTCAGCTTCATAGCGAAGTAACAATGCTCATTCCCTGTCTGCTCCCACAGTGTCATTGCACCTTCCTGATTACCTTCAATTCGGGATAATGGGAAGCGGTTGGTTTCACATTCCTTGCAGTCAATCAAGACCGGGATGCCATTCTTAACCGCAATCACATCTGCGGGCTGTCCTACCTGATTCTGTGCCATGTTGTGTGCCCAGAAACCATGTAAGGCGAGCAGTTCACAAAACTCTTCTTCAAAGTGGTTTCCATTTTTCTTGTTATTGTTGGTGGACATTACGCTTCCACCATTTGCACCTGACGGTGCAATTTAAGATTCTTCGGATTGAATACACAAGCCGGGGCAACCCCATGGCTCTTGTCCGCATTGTTGTAGTTCAGATGACCCGTACCGTTCACATAGCGAACGTAGCCACTGTTCCCGGCGTCTGAGATATACCAAGGTGTGCAAGTCCACATCCATTCAGGGAGTAGCGGAACGTGCTTACGGTACTTTCTGTATTCATCACAACTCAGGATGAAAACTCTATCTGTGACTGTGCCGTAACGGTCATCTCCGTTATCAGCTACCATGTCAACCTCATGAGGAATAAGATTATCCTCACCCAACACAGGAAGCAGTTCATTGAGCAGCTTTCTACGCAGGCTTGACTTTGCGTAGTTGTTACAGCCGTCATCATCGAAGCTATACTCTTCGTTGTTCCAAGCAGATGCCATGATTGCCAGAACACCGCCATCCACGTTGTTGTCAAGGACGATCCATTCAAAACCCTTGAAGCCGAAACGCTCACCTGCACTTAATACACCAATGTTTTCTTCTTTCATGGTTAATTCCTCCATTCATAATCCTTGTGGTACTTTGTCTTGTACCATTCTTCAAACTCTTTCTTGTGTTCCGCTGACTGGAAGTAGTCTTTGACTCTCTCAATCAACTGGGAACACAAAGCACTTTCTTCCATCGTAGGAACTGCCATCATCACTCCTTAACAAGAACAGAACCTTCTTCGTACTTATCAAGAATGTCGTGAGACAATTCGATGATTGCATCTGCCTTACTGCCGCTTCGTGTCCCGGCAAGTACGGAACTCATTTCCGTCTTATCAGTAACGATCCCTCTAAGACCTAACTGATTGATAAGCCACACCTGAGTCAACTGGTGCTTTTTAAGTCGGCTACGAATGTTCTCACGTTCTGCCATGTCGTGTACCTCCTTTCGTTGATTTTGCTTATCAACTAAAGTTGACAAAATACTCTTCAAAGGTTATAATATGAGTGTCTAACCAATATAACCATTGAAAACCGTCAGGGGCAAAATTAAAACCCCGGAGGGCTTGTTTTCTTTACCCTATTTTGTAAACAACTCTTGTTGACAAGACCTATAATAATCCCTATTTAGGAATTTGTCAAGCGGTTTTAGGAAGAATTTTTAAATTTTATTCCCTAGTTAGGAGGATTTAGGAATGAATAATGATTTATTACTAAAACGCATTGATGAATTATGCACCGAAAAAGGAGTAAAGAAAACGACTGCTTTCACTGAAAGTCACGTTGGTAAGAACTTCGCCAGTAACCTGAAAACCTCTAATCCTAGCCAGAAGAACCTTGCTTTATTGGCTCAGTATTTTGATTGTACCGTGGATTACCTCTTAGGTAATTCCGATGACCGGGAAACTGTAACAATCCCTATTCAGGAATCTATTCAGCTTTCTGAGGAAGAACGTATTTTGATTTCCGCATTTAGGAGTGCTTCTATAGAAGGACGCATGAGAATTATCCAAGTCTGTATGAACGAAAAGGATTCAAAAGGGGAAACTATCATTGCAGGATAATAAGCATTGAGGAATGGAGGAAGAACCATGTACGAAGAGATTAAGACTGCTTGTCTATATCTACGATATTCAAGTAGCAACCAAACTGAACAATCCATAGAAGGTCAGATGCACGTCTGCCAAGACTTCTGCAAGAGACACAATATCAGAATCGTAGAGATGTATATTGACCGTGCTACATCTGCCAGTAAGGACATAGAGAAACGAGTAGAGTTCTTGAAAATGATTAAGGATTCAGAGAAGGGAAACTTCAATGCAGTCATCGTTTACAAACTTGACCGCTTTGCCCGATCCCGTTATGACTCAGCCACCTACAAATACCGCTTGAAACGAAACGGTGTACAACTTATTTCTGCCACTGAGAACATTACCCAAGACCCGGAAGGAATCATCCTTGAATCTGTCCTTGAAGGTATGGCTGAGTTCTACAGTGCGGAACTCTCACAGAAGATCAACCGGGGCATGAGGGAGTCTGCCATGAAACACAACTCCATCGGTGGGGCTATTCCTCTGGGGTACAAGACTGTAGATAAGAAACTGGTAATTGATGAAACCACTGCTCCTATCGTCCGGGAAGCATTTCAGATGTATGCAGACGGTGAGTCTGTAGCCGAGATATGTAGAACGTTCAACAACCGTGGCTACAAGACTTCCAAGGGAACACGTTTCGGCAAGAGCAGCTTCACTAAGATTTTCCGTAATGAGAAATACATCGGAGTCTATAAGTACCATGACTACCGGGCAGAAGATGTTATCCCACCAATCATTGATAAAGACCTGTGGGACAGAGTGCAGGTGAGAGTCGGTAAGATAAAGAAAGCCCCCGCCAGAAACAAGGCAAGGCATACTTACCTTCTGACAGGGAAACTGTTCTGCGGACACTGTGGCAGTGCCATGAACGCTGACGGCAACTCACAGGGATATTTGTATTATCGGTGTTACGGCAAAAAGAATCTGGATAAACAATGTAATAAGCGGAACATGGAAAAGAACCTGATTGAAAGACTGGTGGCACAGGACGCAATGTCATTCCTGACCGATGAATATATTGAGAAGATTGCTACTATTGCCTGTGATCGAAACAGGCAGGAAATTGAGAGTGATTCACCCATCCCTGTGATCCGTGACCGGATCAGACAGGTTGACGTGTCTCTAAACAATCTGTTGAAAGCTATTGAAACCGGGTCTGCCCCAGATATGCTTGTAAAACGTATGGGAGAACTTGAAACTGAGAAGAAGGACATGGAAGTGCAGCTTAAAAAGGAAATGGCACACCAAGTCTATATTGATAAAGAGCAGGTAATCTTCTGGTTAGAGAAGTTCCGTGAAGGGGATATCAATGACGAAGAGTTCTGCCAGACCGTAATTGATCTGTTCGTAAATTCTGTGACAGTATGGGATGAACCGGACGATAAATTCAAGATCACCATTGCTTATAATCTTACCTCTATACCGCAGAAAACCTACCGCCTGTCGAAAGACGGTAGGTTATCGGATTACGCTTCCAATACTCCAGATAGGGAATCCAAGTACGATCTCATCATAATTCTCAATATGTGCATTTGAATCATCAAGCTCCGGTCTAAGCTTCTTGTCGCTCATCTCGACGCTGCTTCTGGATTTCTTGTTCATCCAGTCAAGGTCAGCCTTGGTGTACAGCTCCTTTGGTTTGATCTCGTACAGGTCTGCGCCTGCTGCCTCCGATATCATCTCTGCAACCTTTTTCGTGGTTCCACTTGCGCTGAAATATGCTATAAGCTTTTTTGACATTATGTAAACCTCCTTCAACTAAACGTCATCCCATTCTAATCACCTTTGACGTGGAATGATGCTGCATGTCAAGTCTTCGTCAAAAACCTGACACATTCCAATATCCGCCCACACATCCTGTGAATGTATGAGCATAAAAATAAGCAAGTACTTTTCAATACATGCTTATTTTAGTCCTGATATATCTATATGTCTAATACCTATATCGAATTATCTGTTATGCCTAAAAGGCATATTGTTACATCAGTCGCTTAATGATAGAAATTTTCAATTAACTCATTTAATCTTCTGGCCGCTTGATTTTGCAAATCCCATGTGATATAAAGTAAACATTGTTTACCAAATAGTAAATGGAGGTGGCTATCATTCGGGGAAGTACAAAGGAAACAAGGGCGGCAATACTGAAAAGTGCCATGGAAGTCTTTCTTGAGGTTGGATATCAGGAGGCGTCCATGCGTAAGATCGCCGCAAGGGCCGGTATAACCGCAGGCGCAATATACAAGCATTTCTCAGGCAAAGAGGAAATGTTTGACGAGATATTTGAGGAAAGCGGCAGAAAGCTCATGGAAGTCACTGAATCCATGATCGGAATAGACTTCACTGCCATGTCAGATGACGAGCTGCTCAATGTGTTGTATTCCAGAGTATCGGTGCAGATCTTCGATATGCTTGAGGGCGACATGCAGCTCTTTCATATGCTGCTGAAAAATGACTCAGGCAAATGTCTGGAGAAATTCCGCAGTATCTATATAGAAAGAGGTGCTGGCTTTGCGCTTATGTATTATGACGAGTTATACAAACGTGGGATTGCAGTCAGGAAATTATCTAAGAAAACAGTATATATGCTCTCTCTGGCTGAGTTCTCAATGGTCTGTGAAATAATTGCAGATAACTCATGCCAAAGTGGAGTCACATCAGAGATGAAAACTGCATTTATGGAAGCTATGAATGTTCTGCTGCACGGAATCGAAGCAGAACTTCAGATAGACAGAGCACCTGATGATCCAGATCGAATTTAAATAGACAGTCAGGTTCATGATCAACCTGTATAGATAATTTGACTGGTGTCAAATAGAAAGGATATGTAACTATGAAATACAGATTTACACAGAAATTATTTGGTTATTTCTTTCACAATTCATGCATGAAACAGGCAAAAGCACAGCATCTAAGCCTTAACAGTAAGGCTATAAAGAACGAATACAAAGCAGTCCTTGAGCGTGCCGATGACATAGGAAAGTCGCACCTCATGAGCTCATACTGCATGGGCGCATATTTCATCGCACTAAACAGAAAGACTTCTCTTTCACCGGAGGAATGTTTCAGCCTGTACAAAGACGGGCTGTACAACAATAAACTTTTTCATATGGTTATTGGAAATGCAGACAGCTATCTCGATGAAAAAAAGCTTCCGGGAAGGAAGAAATGGTCTGAGGAATCTCATCTGAGACGCTATAAGAATGACTGGGTTCTTGACATCATCGAGGGCGGGCCAAACGATGACTTCGTACTCGGCTATGATTATCACAACTGCGGGATCTGTAATCTCTGCCGTGACGAGGGATGCTTTGAACTGGCAAAATATCTGTGCCGTATGGATTTCGTGCTTGCTGACATGATGGACTTGAAGCTCACAAGGACTCAGACTCTTGCCGAAAATGGAGCTTACTGTGACTTCCGCTATGGACGGAAGTCACAGTAATTGATCTATCTTTTATAATCAAGTTCTCCCACTGCCATAGGATTCAGATTCAGTGTCACCCATTTGACCGAAAGCTCTGTGAGTCTGTTTATATCCGTCTCATCGGCATCTTTGATGCCGTTTATGAGTCCGGCAAATTCTCTCTGCTCGTACGCGTCAAGTGGTGTGCCCATACATATGTATCGATACAGGGCATTTGCCATGCTCTTGAAATCTGAATCCCAGTTGCAGCATGCGTTATCTAGTATCTCATAGGCAAGTTTTCCCGATATACGGATGACCTCGCCCTGAACTGTGCCCGCATGTCCCGAACCAGGCACAAGAAGATTCCACAATTCTCCATGCTGCTTCTGCCAGCGCTTCTCATGAATGACGATCGGCGATGTGCCGTCATATTCTACACGCCTTGGAACAGAGGCAACTCCGAGCAGTCCGTACAGACTCTCCATCGCCCTGTCGAGCTCTGGCATAATATCTGGACTCATATCTTTCCTGCGAAACTCTATATCCTCAGCCGCGCTTCTCATATATGTTCTTATTTTATCTGTGACCGGAACTCCTATCCCGATCAGATACTCTGCTACCGGCGCAAGCTTTATCAGATCAAATGTCCTTGCCCAGTGAAACGCTCTCTCAAGTGGAGTCTCCCCTGATCTGGATGTCACTTCTGCATCTGCTCCCGCCTGTATCAGACATTTGACAAGCTCAAGATTGCCAGTCTTCACAGCCACATGCATTACGGTCTCTCTGTCAAGGCCCTGGGTGGCTGTTATGTCTGCGCCCAGCTTCACCAGCGCTATTGCCTGTTTCTCTGATAACATTCTTCCAGCATGATAAAGCAGCGGTGTGTAGCCATACTGGTCAACATAGTTGATGTCGATCCCCTGCTCTATCAGCCACCGCATCATCTCCTCTGAAAGTGGAAATTCCAGTGCATTTCCCTTGTTGTATCCGCCATATGCATTGATGTCGCATTTGCCCAATACCTTCTTGATGTCCTCATCACTTGCCGTCTGCACAAGCTGCTCAAAATCCTTTGGCAGTGTTTTTCTCTTTGCCATGTGTGTACCTCCCATATTCTATTCTACTTACCCCTGATCTTCCTGACATTCCTGTTCATCATATGCCTTCCCCAGTTTCTGTACAGGAACGCCTTCACCCTTGACATCTCCTGATGGTGTTCTTTTAACAGTTCATCCGGCGAATCATACACTCCGAAATCCTGATTGATACCTTCGCTCTGGATATATGTATTATTCCTGTCAAAATCTATAACAGGATTCTTAAAGTCCTTAACTGCCACTCCACTTTCTCTCTCTGATGAGCTGCTTGATATTCTCATTTGAATAGTCGAGCATCTTTGTCTCTGTCAAATAATCGTGCATCCCTTTTACCTCTTATCCGAAAAATTGCATATCTGTATCGGTGTGCCACCTTCCATAACGTGGAAACCGTGTCTCTCATAGAAAGCGACATTCTTGCTGTCCTCCTGCATTCCCTCTATGTACAGATAATTCTTATATTTATCTCTAATATATTCTACCATATTTCCGGCTATTTTCTGCCCCTGATATTCAGGATGCACAAGAACATAGTGTACAAATGCCACCAGCTCTGAATCATCCAACACTCTTGCAAGTCCGACAAGGCGCTCACCCACCATCCCATGCGGTAAGAACAGTCTGTGAGTTCATAAGTGCTTTGTGAAGTCTCTGTGGGTATTCTGCCGAGATCCACCCAACCGACTTAAAAAGCTCCTGTACCTGATCCTGTGTAAATGTTTTCTCTTCTGTATATTTTATCATTATGTCTACCCCCTATGGTCACATTTCTGGCACTGTGTCATCTCGTTTTCGTTGTCTTCCTTGTAAAAGGTTCCTGACCACTGACAAATACTCTTAAGTATCGGTACAACGGATCTGCCCTTATCTGTAAGTGAGTATTCAACTCTCGGAGGAATCTCATCATATGATCTTAGAAAACTTTGGTTTTCCATATTCGGAAACATATTTCTCAATGTCAAATTGATTTTTCTTGTCAAAATCCGAAAGCTCTTTGTACATCTCGTTTGCGGTTATATCGACCTTATCTGAAAAGAACGGTCTTACTCCACGCACCTGCAATATACATTTGCCGCCATCCATAAGAGCCAGGCGGTCTTGGCTCATAAGCTCCCGCCCAAGTTTCTGATAGTTCAGACCATAGGACTGAGATGTTCCTCTGGTATCAGAGGTGTTGTACGTGTCAATCGTTTCCTTACCCAGCACTTCCGACAGATCTTTTAATGTTGACTTCTCCTTGCCACCTAAAAACAGAAATGTATCGCAGTTACCCTCGATCGTCTCTGCGTTATCCTTATAAATTGACTTTAACTGTGCCTTAGACTGTAGGATAATGGATGCCGATATCTCTCTGCTTCGTATGGTTGCAATCAGCTTGTCAAACTTCGGAATCTGTCCGATGTTTGCGAACTCGTCCAGGATACACCGCACATGTACCGGGAGCTTTCCATGGTATTCATCGTCTGCAATCGTGCAGAGCAGATTGAAAAGCTGTGTGTACATGATTGATACCAAAAAATTAAGGGAATCATCTGTATCCGAAATAATGACAAACAGTGCTGTCTTTCTTCTACCGATGTCCCCTAAGTCGAGTTCATCATATGCTGTTATCTCCCTGACTTCCTTGATGTCAAATGGTGCAAGTCTCGCACCACAGGAAACCAGAATACTCTTGGCTGTCTTACCTGAAACAAAATGTCAAAGACTTTTTAGTACCCATACATTTCATTGCATGAAAAAAGCCACTGTAGATTTCTCCACAATGGCTATAAAGTCATTTTTATTCACTTTTGATTTTCGGCAACCTCATGCCCAAACTGGAATAGGTTTGACACTTTAATCGGGACTGAACTCCTTATCGGTAATGACATAATGAAATTCATCTGCACCAAAGGTATCTTTGTCCAGATCTGTAATAGTAAATGTAGTTCCATCAAATTTCATATAGCCGCTGGTGCCGTCAACAACAACGCCATCTTTTACAATGTCCAGATAAACAATTCTATCGATGCTATTCAACTCATAGGCCTGCCAACCGTCCACACCCTGAAAATAGGCTGTAACATTGGCAAACGGTTCATCGTTTTCCTTCTTGCAGACAAGATAACTGGCACTGTCCTCCGATACCCAGGTGGCAGTCATTCCCCAAGGACCTTCCGTTGATACATATCTCCCAAATTTATGGTCGTTGGTACGGTTAATTATGAGTCCTACAAAAGAACCAACAACGAGTACAAGAATAAGCACAACGACACCAACAATGATTTTTACATTCTTCCTCATGATAAATTCACCCTTCCATAAATTCATCTGTTAAGAATATTCTTATTTTTCGCTCTTATTGAACATACTAATTATACCACAATATATGCAAGTTTTCCATATGCTTTTCTACCTATGCCGTATGCTGATTTGCCCTAACATCATTCTCAATCAGCCTCTTTATCTTGTCCTTCATGCTTTCTTCGGCATCCTCATTGAAATGCACTCTCACAACATACATTGTGCCACCTATCTGCTTTCTGAGTGCTACCGGTGTGTGTGATTTTCTATTCTCCATTTGTGTTCTCCTTTATGTCTGCCTGGTAAGGAAGAGCCTCTTTCAGCTGACAACCGGAAGCTGACAACCGACCTCTAAAAACTCTCAATTCCTTTTATTTATAGTTACTTTTCCTAAATTTACTTTTTCTCAAATATTCCGTTGCTTTCGTTGTCAGAACTATATATATCCCTTAAAAACATAGTAAATATAAGGTTTTATAGAACATAGAACCGACAACGGGGTTGGCAACGGGATAGACAACCAGCCGACAACCTATCAGGCATTTATCTCTCCATCCACTCCGGTGGCAATGATAACTGCCCCATCTGCTCCTTGGTTATCGGTTGAAAATCCTGACCTCTGTTGTCAGGCTTCTCCCATCCTTTCTGCCTGCGGTATGGTTCAGGAAAATGTCTTGGATTACTAAAGGCAATCCAATTACTGCAGTTATTCATAATGTCATTAATCTCACGAATTTCCCATTGTGCCGGATTTCCGTCATTTCCCAATGCCTCAGAATATAACTGCCTTGAACATACCATGCTTCCCTCGTAATGCTCCAAATAGTCAAGAATCAGCTCTTTCTTGGTATCTTCCTGCATAAACTGCTTCTGATACTCACAAAGCTCTTTTTCCATCTCTTTCGGAAGCCTCAGCTGGCATTTGCCACTCCTGTAGATTTCCATAGCCTCTGCCCACATCTGGTCGATATATTCCCTTGATGTCTTTTCATCATCGAGTATATGAGTTTCCGCCTCTTCCATATTGCAAAGAATAGGCAGAAATCTTCGGTTTCCCGACCTGTCCATAGGCAGGAAATCCAGCGAATTTGATGAACCGGCAAACACGCACTGCCTCTTGTGGTCTTTGGGATGCCTGTCGTATGGGGTCTTGTAAGTGTCTTTCTGTCTGCTCATAAAGGACTTGGTATCTTCCACATTCTTGGCATTGAGAATTGCCACCATTTCAGGGAACTCTATAATCAGATGCCCCTGTATTTTTCGGTATACATTATCATCATCCATTTTCTTCAAGTCATCCGTAAACCAGTCATCTTCCATGGCAAGGAAACGCAGAAAAGTGGATTTACCGGCTCCCTGACCACCTACCAGGCAGAGCATTACTTCAAACTTGATGCCCGGGCATGAAATTCTTGCTATCGTCCCTATCATAAAAAGCTTCATTACCTCATAGGTGTACTCACTGACCTCTGCCCCTAAGAAGTGATGCAGTGCATAGCGTATCCTCTCCCAGCCATCCCATGTTATGGAATTGATGCGGTCAAGAACCGGATGGTATCTGTTTTCATTTGCCACGACCTTTATCACATCCTCAATCCGCTTTTCGTTGGATAATCCATAATGCTTTTCAAGGTAGACAACAAGGAATTTCAAATCAACATCCGTCAGGCTGTCGCTTTCACGATACCATCCCAAATCCCTTGTAATGTCGATTTTATCCGTAAACATGTTCAGACGGAATGCACCCTGCAGATTAGGGTCATTCATCAAAATCAGACGATAGTTACCGACTGTTTTCCTGACTTCTCCCTTTTCTGTGCTCTCCAGCATCGCCCTGACTTCTCCGATACTCTTCAATTCTTCCTGCAATCGACTTCACCCCCTTTCCAATGTCAGAAACAACAGAAGCTCTGTCAGGGATATCCTTTTCAAGGAGAGTATCAAGCTGATATTCCACTTTACTGATATTCTGCAGAGCTTCTACAAAGCAGGGATGCCATTCCTCATCCATGCTCTTCGGTGCATATTCTGTTTTCCATTTCCTTAACAGATGATAATAGTCTGACAGAACACAAAAACACTGCTTCTGCTCTTCATCCAGTATCTGCTCCGGTGTTTTCTTTGGTGCCATCTTTTTCGGTGGTGCCCGGTTGGTTGCGTCATAATTCAGTCCAAAGTCAGATGCAATCTTCATTGCAGCTTCCTTTGGTGCAAGCCCGAAATATTTTGCCACAAAATCTATCGCATCTCCGGTATCTCCACAGCCGAAACAATAGTATCTCTTATCAATCTTCATGCTGGGAGTCTTGTCTTTATGAAACGGACAACAAGCCAGCCCACTCCGGTTGATTTTGATGCCATACTGCATAGCCACCTGCCTTGCAGTGACATTTTCTTTCACTACTGCAAATACATTCATGCTTATCCCAATTCCTCTCCCCTTGCTTTTTTGTGTGCTGGTGTTTCTGCCACCTTTGCTCTCTGCTCCTCTACAAGCTTCCTGTTTGCCTCAAGAAGGGCACGGACTGACTTCCTTGCATGTTCCTTTACCTCAGACTTCTTTTGCTCCTTTATGCGTGGATTTTGCAATGTTTCCATTACTTTCCCGGCTACTTTCTGTGCCATGCCCCTGAGCCTGTTTTCCAAATTATCAAGACACCTTCCGACAAAATCCCGCTTGTCCTTTGGTGTCTTTCTCTCATCCGAGGTCAGCCACTTTTTATATCTGCGAAGCTCCTCAATATCTTCCGCCCTGGTCTGCTCTGCCATTGTATCAGATACTGCCTCACACGCTTTTTCATAGGCATCCTCAGCTACCTGTTCCACAAAATTCTCCATATCCAAAACTCTCATGGTAATCTCATCCAGAACTGCCTGCTTCTCTGCAATTCGCTTTTTCTGATTTTCAATTATAAAGTCCTGCTTTTCAAGATAGCCTGCACCACCATAAACCGGCTCACACTCCACCTGCACTCCGTTTCTCTGTGCTATCTCCAAAAACAATTTTCTGCATTCTGCATCAAAGTTCATTTTCCGGTTATTGTATTTCCCTTTCTTTTTTGCTGGGTCAGGCAGTTCAAAGCCAAGCTCTTCCAGTGCCTTATCCTGCTGGGGACATAATTCTCCATATTTGTTTTTTGCGTCAAATACATGCCTCTCATGAATATGCGGGGTTGCCTCATCCAGGTGCAGTGCCCAGTCCAATATATGAATGTGGGAGCCATATCTTTTATTGAACTCGTCAAAGAACTCTGCTGATACCTTAGCTAGCACATCCGGTGTAACCGCATGGTCTATATTGCCAAGCTGTATCACGCTTTCTTCCGGGCAGGTCTTATTGTTTTTCAGTACATCATCAATCGTTCTGTTTCTCTCCGGATGCCTTGCCTGCTCATTCCTCTCATTCTGTGCATCCACAAAATCTGAATAATGCTCATAGTAATAGGCACGCTCAATTTCTGTAAAATTAAACTGCCTCTCTTGGGAACTGCCCGCAAAACTGTAACCCTGATAGCAGTCCCAGTAAACATTCTGCTTTGTTCTTTCCGAATCAATATGTTCACTGTGCTCCACATCAAAATCCCTGTCATTATGCTTTACATCATAGACTCCATGCTTTCCACTTCTGCCATTATGCCTTGAAGCTTTCATTGTCTTTTCTCTCCTCTCCACTGTTTTGTTTTTTTGATGGCGGAGCCGATAAACCCTTGCGTTTGCGGCAAGTAATACCCAGTACTTATTGTCGCTACGACAATAAACTGGGCAGGGCTTCTGCCCTTGACCTGATGAAGGCTCTGCCTCTCAACTCCGACAAAGGTTGCACCTCTGTACTCTGCTCCGAAGGAGTTGAAATCTGTCATCCCACAGGACGGATAACACAGTTCAACTTCTCCGGTTGCCCTGCATTTCCTGCGGAAATTTGAGCATGAAAAAAGCACCCAAGACTTCTCTCAAGTGCTTTCTGCGAAATCCTATTCAGGCATTCCAATCGTCGGTTCCAATGCAAGACTGCCTGCCGTTGCATAGACTCCGTTCTCCCTGTCCTGCCTGCGGATTTCTTCTTTCATTGCCTGCATTTTTGCACGCTTTTCATTTTTTACACGCTCTTCATATTTCCTCTGCCATCCACTTTCTTTTCTTCGTAAATACTGCTGATGTCTCCTGTCCTTGATTCTGTTAATCCGGTCAATCTCAGCCTGCTCTTCAGCAGTAGGTTCTGTCATCATTGCCGGTGGAACATACCGACCAACAAAATTGAAATAGATTTCAATCTCCTGCGTGGTTTGGATGCTCCCCTTTCTGTCTCTTTCATGCACCAGCACCTTATCAACAAATTCATTTACCATTGCCGGTGTCAGTTCCTCGAACTTCTCATATTTATCAATCAGTGCAATAAACTTGCCGGCAGAATTTCTGCTTTTCTCATATTCTGTGAGCTTCGCTTCCAGCTCCTTAATCTCTGCATCCAGCTCCGCTTTTTCCCTGGCATACTGCTTATCAAGAACCTCATATCTGCTGTCCGGTAGTTTGCCGAGAATATTGTCCTCATAAATACGGCAGATTAGCTTCTCCAGCTCCTCACAGCGATTTCCAGCCACTGCGATTCTTGCCCTGACCTTTTTTACCTCTGCATCCTCCTGTGTTGACTGTGCCATTGTTATGGTGTCTATGAACTCGCTCAGGTCATACTTTGCATATTCAAAGATTGCCCTGAGTGTGTCTCCTATCAGTTCCAGCACCACTGACTCGTTAATCCTGTGCTGTGTCTTGCACAATGTTCCGCAAGGTACCTTGGTATAAGCAGAACAGGTATACTGGGCAATCCTCTTTCCATTGCTTGTCCGGTGCACATACATTTTTGCACCACAGTCAGCACAATACATAAGACCGGTAAGAACATGATGCTCTCCCCATCCGTCCGGGTATCTCCTTACATTTTCCCGTAATTTCTGCACTGTATCAAAGGTCTGCTGGTCAATAATCGGCTCCTGCGTATTCTCAAATATTACCCAGTTGTCCTCTGATACATAATGGCTCTTTTTATCCTTAAAATGCTTCTGTGTTTTAAAATTGACCGTGTGACCTAAGTATTCCCTTTTCTTCAATATCCCGACTACTGTAGAAGAACCCCATCCATAAGGGTCTTTCACTTTCTTGTTTCTGTTATTCCCCTGCCCGAAGCGTGCCATATGCACTGCCGGTATTTCCACTTTTTTCTCCTGCAGAAGTTTTGCTATCTGATAAGGACCCAGCCCATCAATAGTCCATTTGAATATCAGCCTCACAATTTCGGCAGCTTCTTCATCCACAATCCAATGGTTTCCGTCATTTTCATCTTTCAGGTATCCGTATGGTGTAACACTTGCCACATGCTTTCCGGATTTTCCCTTGGATTTGAATGTGGATTTTATCTTTTTGCTGATATCCTTGGCATACATTTCATTCATAACATCCCTGAATACAAGGAAATCGTCATCTCCATTGTAACTGTCATGATTATCGTTAATTGCAATCAGACGAACTCCCTTTTTGCGAAAGAACTCCCGGAGCTGACCTACCACAAGATAATCCCGCCCTAACCGGCTCATATCCTTTAGAATAATGGTTTCCACTTCTCCATCTTCCACAAGCTGTATCATAGCCTTAAAGGATGGTCTGTCAAAAGATGAGGTTAGATAACGATACTTTTTGAAACACAGTAAAATCAAGGTTTTTC
>OKVE01000041.1_pt1 | contig 55771 bp, 46 predicted proteins | sample 1604781 | NCBI WGS metagenome assembly OKVE01 (sample SAMN01760918, study PRJEB22395) | human gut metagenome
TTTTACCATTTATTGGCACGCCGATCCTTTGGCGGCACTACTGGATCATGTTTCCATCAGTAAATGGAATTGGAATGCGGAAAGTACAGATTTATTATTGAAAGCCGAGGGAGTTGTTTCCAATAATGGAACAAAAGGTAATCCGTGTTTGTCGGGTGATATTTTAGGAGATTGGCGAGAAGAGGTCATTTGGCCTTCCGAAGACCAGACGGAATTACGTATTTATTCTACTACCATACCGGCTGTGGACAGACGTGCCACATGGATGAATGACCGTCAGTACAGGTTGGCGATAGCTTGGCAGAATGTAGCGTATAACCAACCGCCGCACCCTAGTTTCTAGCCTTGTCGCTACTCTGATTAGGATATATGTACTATTGGTTGAACGAATAAACAGGAAAATGAATGAATTTCTATTCTCCGGTTTGTTCGTTCATCTTATTTTTGTGAGAAATTTGAAATGCAATAAAAGAAAAACACTATAAATGTCATGAAAGGAAACAAACTTTGTTTATGCTTTTTGTTAGCTGCCGGAGTAGGATTGGGAGCACATGCTCAAAATAAAATAGCTGCTCCGATGAAGGATGTGAATCAAGTCGTTGATAATACACTTGATAGTTTGAATGTGGCGCGTTCCGCCCGTCCTGTTTCAGGTTCCAGCCGGAAAGGGGATAATCCGGTGTTGTTCCTTGTTGGAAATTCAACGATGCGTACCGGTACGTTGGGCAATGGAAATAACGGTCAATGGGGATGGGGATATTTTGAACACGAGTATTTTGATGAAAATAAGATAACCGTTGAAAATCACGCATTGGGAGGAACCAGCAGCCGTACTTTTTATAACCGGTTATGGCCTGATGTCTTGAAAGGAGTTCGTAAAGGTGACTGGGTTATCATAGAATTGGGACATAATGACAATGGTCCGTACGATAGTGGCCGTGCCCGTGCCTCTATTCCGGGAATTGGCAAAGACAGTCTGAATGTGACTATTAAAGAGACAGGAGCAAAAGAGACCGTATATACGTATGGGGAATATATGCGTCGTTTTATTCATGATGTGAAGAAAAAAGGCGCTCATCCTATTTTGATGTCCCTGACTCCTCGCAACGCTTGGGAAGATGCAGACAGCACTATTATTACCCGGGTAAATCAGACATTTGGATTATGGGCGAAGCAGGTAGCTAAAAAAGCGAGAGTTCCTTTTATTGATCTGAATGATATCTCGGCACGCAAATTTGAGAAATTCGGCAAAGAAAAAGTAAAGTATATGTTCTATCTGGACCGCATTCACACAAGTGCTTTTGGCGCACGTGTCAATGCAGAATCAGCAGCCGAAGGAATCCGTAATTATAAAGGGTTGGAACTGGCTCGTTATTTGAAACCGGTAGAAAAAGATACGGTTACGGGGGCTACCCGTAAAAAGGGGAATCCTGTATTGTTTACGGTGGGAGACAGTACTGTGAAGAATGCCGATAAAGATGAAAAGGGTATGTGGGGATGGGGAAGTGTGATTCACGAACTGTTTGACACAGAAAAGATCTCTGTAGAGAATCATGCGAAAGCGGGCCGCAGTGCGCGTACTTATTTAGATGAAGGGCGTTGGGATAAAATCTATCATGCACTTCAGCCGGGAGATTTTGTTTTGATACAATTCGGACATAATGATGCAGGTGACATAAACACAGGGAAAGCGCGTGCGGAATTACCCGGTTCAGGAAATGAAAGCAAGGTCTTCAAAATGGAGAAAACCGGCAGCTATCAAGTGGTTTATTCTTTCGGCTGGTATTTGCGTAAGTTTATTATGGATGTAAAAGAAAAGGGAGCTGTTCCTATTGTCCTGAGTCATACACCCCGCAATAAGTTTGATAATGGTGAGATAGAGCGCAATACCAGTTCTTTTGGTAAATGGACGCGTGAAGCGGCAGAAGCGGCCGGGGCTTATTTTATAGATTTGAATAAAATATCAGGAGACAAGCTCCAGGATATGGGATACAATCAAGGTTTGCGTGTAGTAGGAACGTATTTCAATCATGACCATACCCATACCTCTTTGAAAGGTGCCCGTATGAATGCCCGGAGTATTGCTGACGGGCTGAAAGCTACGGACTGTCCGTTAAAAGACTTTTTAAAGTAAATGAAAACAAAACAACATCGTATGAAAAATCTGTTTCTGTTTTTATTTCTATTAGTTGTCTTTACGTCAAAGGCACAGGATAATAGGGTTTCCGGTTTAAATTCCCGTCAGTTTACTAAATACTGGAAGGTTGAATCGGAATCGCCTGATTATAAAGTGACGTTTCAGGGAGATACCGCTGAGATAGTATCTCCCAAGGGATTGACTCTTTGGAGAAAAGAGAAGATGAGTGGAAAAGTGACCATTGAATATGATGCATGTGTGGTGGTGGAGTCGGATGGAGATCGTCTGAGTGATTTGAACTGCTTCTGGATGGCATCAGACCCTCAATATCCCGATAATTTATGGAAGCGAGAAAAATGGCGTAGCGGTATATTTTTGAATTGTTATTCTTTACAGCTTTACTATTTGGGATATGGTGGCAATCATAACTCTACTACACGTTTCCGTCGTTATGATGGGGATGAGTCGGGTATTACAAATCCTAAAGCCCGTCCTGCTATTCTAAAGGAATATACGGATGCCGGACATTTGCTGAAGCCGAATCATTGGTATCACATCAAGATTACCAACGAGAACAATAGGGTTAGTTATTACATAGACGGTGAGCGCTTGGTGGACTTCAGGGATGCTGAACCGTTACGGGAAGGCTGGTTTGGTTTTCGTACCACTTTGTCGCGTACTCGTATTACAAATTTCAGTTATGAATGCTCATCGCAAGAGGCGACTGCTGTTCCCTTGCAATGGATTGGTGAGACTCCCCGGCAGGATAAGGTCGTAAGTTTCGGAGTGCCTTTTGATAAAGGGGAAGTTTTTCCGGAAAACAAGTTACGGCTATCTGCAGAAAGTGGTGAGGATATTCCTATTGATACCTGGACTTTGGCTTATTGGCCGGATGGTTCTGTAAAGTGGGGAGGAATAGCTGGAGTTATTCCTGCCGGAACAGAAAAACTGACTCTGGAAAAGGCGGTAAAGAAATCTAAAGCGAAATCCAAACTGCCGGATACAGATAAAAAGAAGTCCGTTTCTGTGGCAGAAACATCACAGGGTATTCATATTTCTACCGGAGTCATTTCAGCATATATACCTCGTCAAGGCGAATTTTTGATAGATAGTCTGTTATATAAAGGTGTGAAAGTAGGAGAAAAGGCTAGGCTTATCTGCCATACGCAAAGCGAACCGGTACTTGAAAGTACTTCTCAAGTTTCTTTCACTAATTATATAGGAGAACTGAAATCTGTGACTGTAGAGCGTGCCGGTTCTGTGCGTGCGCTTGTTAAATTGGAAGGGGTACACAAAAGTCCGAATGGTCGTGAGTGGTTGCCCTTTGTGGTACGGCTTTATTTTTATGGTGGCAGTGAGCAAGTGAAAATGGTGCATAGCTTTGTATATGACGGAGATCAGAACAAAGATTTCATTCGCGCCTTGGGAGTTCGTTTTGACGTTCCTATGCGTGAGGCTTTATACAATCGCCATGTAGCTTTCTCTTGTGCCGATGGTGGAGTCTGGAGCGAGCCCGTTCAGCCTTTGGTGGGACGACGCATACTTACATTGGGTAAAACCGGAAATGGAGAATCTTCATTACAGCAACAGCAGATGGAAGGAAAACGCATTCCTTCTTATGAAGCTTTTGACGAAAAGAACCGTGCTTTGCTTGATCATTGGGCTTCTTGGGACAGTTATCGTCTGTCCCAACTGACAGCGGATGCATTTTCAATCCGTAAACGTGCCAATGACAATAATCCTTGGATAGGTACTTTTTCCGGTACACGTAGTGAGGGTTATGCCTTTGCCGGAGATATAACCGGAGGCATGGGGCTTGAGTTGCATGATTTCTGGCAGTCTTATCCGTCTTCTATTGAAATCTCGGATGCAAAAACTCCGGTGGCTGCTCTTACCGCATGGATATGGAGTCCGGATGCTGAACCGATGGACTTGCGCCATTATGATAATGTGGCCCATGACTTGAATGCCAGTTACGAAGATGTGCAAGAAGGAATGAGCACCCCTTACGGGATTGCCCGTACAACGACTCTTACCTTGATACCTCAGGGTGGTTATAGCGGAAAGAAAGCTTTTGCAGAACAAGCTAAACAACTTGCCGGACCGGGAGTGCTGATGCCTGTACCTGACTATTTGCATGCCAAGCAGGCGTTTGGTGTTTGGAGCCTTCCCGATCGTAGTACTCCTTTCCGTGCCCGGGTGGAAGACAGGTTGGATGCTTATATCAGCTTCTATCAAAAAGCAATAGAACAAAACAAATGGTATGGTTTCTGGAATTATGGGGATGTGATGCATGCATACGATCCTGTCCGCCATACCTGGCGTTATGATATCGGAGGTTTTGCATGGGATAACACGGAACTGGCTTCTAATATGTGGCTATGGTATAATTTCCTGCGTACCGGACGTGCTGATATCTGGCGCATGGCAGAAGCTATGACCCGTCATACGGCGGAAGTGGATGTGTATCATATCGGTCCGAATGCAGGATTGGGTAGCCGGCACAACGTCAGTCATTGGGGATGTGGAGCCAAAGAAGCACGGATCAGTCAGGCTGCCTGGAATCGTTTCTACTATTATCTTACTACGGACGACCGATGCGGTGATTTAATGACCGAAGTAAAAGATGCCGATCAGAAACTGTACACGCTGGACCCCATGCGTCTGGCGCAACCTCGCAGTCAGTATCCTTGTACGGCACCTGCACGTCTCCGCATCGGTCCCGACTGGTTGGCATACGCCGGAAACTGGATGACTGAATGGGAACGTACCGGCAATACGGTTTACCGTGACAAAATTATAGCCGGGATGAAAAGTATTGTGGCACTGCCCAACCGTATCTTTACAGGTCCGTTGGCTTTAGGTTATGATCCGGCTACAGGGATTATTACCAGCGAATGTGATCCCAAGTTAGAAAGTACAAATCATTTGATGACCATCATGGGAGGTTTTGAAGTCATGAATGAAATGATCCGTATGGTTGATTATCCCGAATGGAATGAGGCATGGCTTGATCTTGCCGCCCGTTATAAGCAGAAAGCATGGGAGTTAAGGAAAAATCGTTTCCGTATATCCCGTTTGTTGGGATATGCAGCCTATCATACCCGTAATGCAAAAATGGCGGAAGAGGCTTGGACTGATTTGTTTTCCCGCTTGGAACATACTCCGGCTCCACCTTTCCGTATAGAAACTGTTCTTCCGCCGGAAGTTCCCGCTCCTTTGGATGAATGTACAAGTATCAGTACCAATGATGCCGCCCTTTGGAGTCTGGATGCCATTTATATGCAGGAAGTGATTCCGGTGGATGGTATGAGATAGGATATTTTCGTATCTGTTTGATGATATCATTGTATAGCTTATCATCCTGAACATGAGTGAAGAATCTGTTTACAACAACTCTTTTATTGTTTACAGATTCTTCACTAATATTCAAAATAATAGAAATGAAAATAATAAGAAAAATGACACAACAAAAAAGATAGGGAAAATACATATTCAAGAAAATGAATATATAAAAAATCGAAATAATTTTTACAATCAGGAAGATATTCAAGGAAATGTACACTATGACAGTACACATAAAGAAGGACATTCTCAAAATTATTGCAGACATGGCAGGTGAAAATCATATCATTATACCGTGTAGTATACATGAAACAATTGTCATGTCAGAAAAGACATGGCTGGATGAACAGGTGCTACAGGAAATGGTTTATAGTGTCAATCGGGAAGAAGTTCCAGCAGATGAAATTCTGTCGGATCATCCGTTTCGGTATGAGAAAGAAATGAACAGGCTTTGTATGATTTGAAACTGCATGGAAGGGTGTACAGACTGCACCCTTCCTTATTTTTCGTACATGATCTTGTAAGCGCATACACAAAAACGGACAGTATGAAATTGGTTGTGCACATGCAACAGTATCACTAAAATAAAGAGTATATCTCTGTTTATTAACACCACAGTAATTCTAAAGAATCAGCGTTATGATTGGTTCAGTAAAGAACAGGAGGACAGAGTGATGTTAAAGAATATGCAGGAAGAGAATGAAGGAACTGATGAAGGCGCAGCGGGAGGCAGCACGAAAAAAGGCACAGATGCAGGAAAGTGTCGCAGATGTGTATGATACGAATATTCGTACATTCAGTAAGAGTATAACAGGAGGGAAAACATGGCAGTAAAAGTTGGAAACAGTTGGGTGTCGGAAGCAGCTCTAAGTTATGCAAAAGTGAAAGCGGACAGTGGAGAATCCGCGACATTAAATGGACTCTTGGATCGCTACCCGGGCGTGAACTTCTCGACAAACACGCAGGCTTTTTCGCAGAAAGGTACGAATAACATTCAGATCACACCGATTATTTTGGCATAGATGCAGAATAATCCGGACAAGCGGATCGAGTATGAGGCTTTGATCTATGATTGCGCAAAATTGATCTCAAGCGGCGCCATGGACTGGGCGCCTGCCGGTTCCCATGTGAAAGCGGCAGGAACGATCATCAATGCGGATGGCAGTGTGAGCGGCTGGGCGATCACGGAAGACGATAACGGGGATGAGTCGCGCGAAAAAACGAAGCTGGACAAGGACAAGAGAGATACGTGGGAGAAAAAGATCTTAGAGATGCATAAGCAAAAACGCATCAAAGAGAAGAAAGAAGCCCAGAAGCGTCTCGAAAAGAAAAGTATTGACTTGGACCCTACTTTAAGTTGTAATATAAACGTAACAGCTTAAAGCAGGGAGGCAATATGAAACAGACCGTAATTTTAAAGAATAAGTTATTTTTGTATCTGACGGAGTTTTTTTCGGGAATGTCCGTTATGGCGGTAGAGTTGGGAGCGAGCCGTCTGTTGGCACCGTATTTCAGTTCGTCGCAGATCGTCTGGACGATCATTATCGGAACCATCATGATCGCGATGGCACTCGGCAATATTTACGGAGGAAGAAGTGCGGATAAGTCGCCGAATCCGGACCGCCTGTACACGAGAATCCTGATCGCTGCGATCTGGATCGCTCTGATTCCGGTGGTGGGCAAATATATCGTGCTCGGAATCTCGGCACTTTTGATTTTTACGGTGAGCAATCATTTTTTGATCATTGCAGCGTTTGCAGCATGTATGGTCATCTTTGTATTTCCTCTTTTCTTACTGGGAACCGTGACACCGTCGCTTGTAAAATATGCGGTGGACAGTCTGGATGATAACGGTAAGACAGTCGGTACACTCGGGGCATTCAACACGATCGGAAGTATCATCGGTACGTTTGTGCCAACCTTCGTGACGATTCCGGCGGTCGGAACGTCTATCACGTTTCTGATCTTCTCGGGAATTCTACTGGTTCTGGCAATCGTGTATTTTGTCAATGTCCGCGCAGGCAAAAAGAAAGTGATCGTATCGGTGGTAATCTTTGCACTGTGCTGCGGTCTTGGTTACTCGGATTCGTTTGCATTCTGGGAGAAGAATCTCACCTATGAGGGTGAATCGGTCTACAATTATCTGCAGGTATCGGAAGATGACACGTCGGTAAGACTGTCGACCAACGTGCTTTTTGGTGTGCAGTCGGTCTATATGAAGCAGGACAGGCTGACAGGCATGTATTATGATTACGCGATGGCGGCACCGCTCATGCTGGCGGATAAGAAGCCATCGGATATGGATGTGCTGATCCTTGGAATGGGAACGGGAACGTATGCGACACAGTGCCGGAAGTATCTCGGGGATATGAACGTGGAAGGTGTGGAGATCGATGAGAAGATCACGCAGCTTTCGCGCAAGTATTTCTCACTCTCCGAGGATGTGCCGGTCACGACCTATGACGGCAGAGCTTATCTGAATGCGATGGATAAGAAATACGATGTGATCATGGTGGATGCCTATCAGGATATCACGATTCCTTTCTAGATGTCATCCGTTGAATTTTTTACACTGGTTAAGGATCATCTGAACGAGGACGGCGTGATGGTCGTAAATATGAACATGCGCGGCAGCGGAGATGGCAACATCAATCAGTATCTCTCCGATACGATCGGTCAGGTGTTTGACGCGGAGTATACGGTTGATGTGGCGAATACGACGAACCGCGAGCTTTTTGCATCGAACAATCCGTCGATCATGGAGAATCTGCAGGCAAATACAAAGCAGATCACAAATGCTGATTTAAGAAACATGATGGAGACGGTATACGCGGATAGCACTCCATATGGAAAAGGCGATTATATTTTGACGGATGATAAAGCTCCGGTGGAACTTCTCGGCATGCAGGTGATCGATCAGCTGATCGAGGAGGAAGTTGCCTATTATAAGGGAATCTACGAGCGTGACGGAATCCAGGGAGTGTTAAATTCATTGTAGGAGGAAACGGACATGATGTATAATCCGCAGTTGGATACGTTTTTGTGCGTTGTTGAGGCGGGAAGTTTCAGCAAGGCAGCGGAACAGTTGTATATATCGGCTCCGGCGGTCATCAAACAGATCAATTCGCTTGAGGCAAGTCTTGGTATGAAGCTTTTTGACAGGACGCACAGAGGGCTTGTGGTAACGGAAGCCGGACAGTCGATCTACAATGACGCAAAATATATCATCGGGTATTGCAAGGAGTCGGTGCAGCGGGCGAAAGAGGCAATGCAGGTATCGGACGATGTGATACGCGTCGGAATCTCGACGATGACGCCGCCACAGGTATTTGTGGATCTGTGGCCACAGATCCAGAATCTATATCCAGATATAAAGTTTAAGCTGATCACATTTGAAAATACCTTGGAGAATGCAAGAGAGATATTGGCAAATCTGGGGCAGAATATCGATGTTGTAGCCGGAATATTTGATGAAACAATGTTAAAACTCAGAGGATGCGACGGCACTGAGATCTCAAGAGAACCGTTTTGTGTAGCTGTATCGATTCATCATAGGCTGGCGGAAAAGAAAAAGATTACATTGGATGATCTGGCGGGAGAAAATTTCATGCTCATGCAAAGAGGCTGGAGTTATTACGGAGATCGGTTAAGAGATGATATGATCAGGAATCATCCGGAAATCAACATCGTAGATTTTGATCTGTATAATGTGGAAGCGTTTAACTGGTGTGAGAATGAGAATGAGGTTCTTCTTGCGTTCAAAAGCTGGGAAAGTGTTCATCCGTTGATCAAAATTATTCCGGTGGAATGGGATTACACCATGCCGTTTGGAATACTTCACTCGAAAACCCCGTCGGATAAGGTCAAGCGATTGATAAAGGCTATCCGGCAGATCAAATAAGGATGTGTGTATAAGCGCAAACCTAAAGGTTTATACTGCATAACAAAACGAGACTTCTTATCAGGTCTCGTTTTCTTTATAATAAGGACAGATAAAATGAAATGGGCTGATGTTTCAAGAAGGAGGAATTGCAAATGGAATACGTTACATTGAACAATGGAGTTAAGATGCCGATCCTCGGATACGGCGTATATCAGGTTACAAAGGAAGAATGTGAAAGATGCGTACTCGATGCGCTTAAAGTTGGATACCGTGCAATTGATACGGCGCAGAGTTATTTTAATGAGCGTGGTGTCGGGGAAGGGGTCCGCACCTGTGGAATCCCGAGAGAAGACTTATTTGTTGTGTCTAAAGTTGCAGCAGAGCACAAGACATATGAGCAGGCAATGGCGGGAATCGATGAAACCTTAAAGAAGATGGGACTGTATTATCAGGATTTTTGCCGTGTTTTTTGCATTTTAAACTTTCAGTTAAAAATACATATTTGAATATAAAATACACACAATTTGAATACAGATAAATAATAAAAAGAAAAAAATAAAAATATTTCGCAAAATAGTTGACAATATAAAACGCATATGGTAATATACAGTCAACAAAACAAACAAGACCTAATTACACAAGACTTCCAATCGAACCAAGCGGTTGGGAAGCCAATTGGAAATAAAGAGAAGCTTGGAGTAAGCAGGAATTGAATGAGAAGAGGAGGTACAGTCCAATGGGACGATGATCAAAACAAAAACTTCATGGTAAGCGTGGTAGTGTCTGAAAATTTCAGCGGGAAAAGCCTTTTGGAATAGAAAATAATAATTGAGGGTATTTAGGATAAGATACCAAGAGTGAGAAAGGCAATGAATATGTACAGACATTTTACTGATGAAGATGCTGCGGAAAGATACCACAGAAGGTAATTTGAGGGTAAGATGTGCGGAAGAAGTTCATTTTATAAAAAGCGAGAGAGCAGACTTCAGATTATTATTCAATATAGAGATTACATATCACTAATTTTCTAAACAGATGGAAGTATCTGTGAGCTGAAGAAAATAAATTACAAAAGAAAGGAACAAAAAATTGAATAACGAAACCGAGTAGAACGGTCACTGTATTTTTAGATTTGAAAGTATGGTGGCCGTTTCTTATTGTTGTGATATATAATGAAAGTAAAATGTATGGGAGAAATGATATGGAATATATAGCACATAAAGATGGGGATAGAATTCAGACGGTTTTGGAACATTTAACCGGAACGGCTCAATTGGCTGGAGCATTTGCAGATGCATTTGGAAAACAGGAATGGGGGTATTGCTGTGGAATGCTCCATGACATAGGAAAATATTCCGAAGAATTCCAAAAGAAAATAAAATATGATACGAATGAACAGGTAGATCATTCTACAGCAGGAACGAAATTGTGTATGGAAAAAGGTGGGTATTATTCTTTACTGGCATATTGTATTGCCGGACATCATGCCGGACTTCCGGATTATGGAAATACAGAAATTCCATCCAGTTTATGCGGCAGATTAAAGAAAAAAATATGTGATTATCAGGCATATCAATATGAAGTAAAGATTCCGAAGATAGAGACGGACCCATTTGTAAGAAAACCAAATAAAAATTTTGATTTTTCACTCAGTGTTTTTATGCGGATGATTTATTCCTGCCTTGTGGATGCGGATTTTTTAGATACAGAAAAATTCATGAAAAATGGTCAGACAGGGAGAAATTCCGGACAGAATATGGAAATATTGTTGGAAAAACTGGAAAATCATGTGCAGCCCTGGCTTGAAAATCAGGACCTAAATTCGATCAATGGAAGAAGAACAGAAATTTTAAAAGCATGTATGGAAGCTGGAAAAGAAGAAAGAGGTCTGTTTCATCTGACGGTTCCTACCGGTGGTGGAAAGACGATTGCATCGTTAGCATTTGCGTTAAGACATGCAGTTTTTCATCATATGGATCACATTATTTATGTCATTCCATACACCAGTATTATTGAACAGAATGCTGAGGTGTTTCGGAACATCCTGGGGGAAGAAAATGTGTTGGAACATCACTGTAATGTTGATTATGACAGCTCGGAAGATCTAAAACCCATGCAGCTTGCCAGTGAGAATTGGGATAAACCGGTGATCGTGACAACCAGCGTTCAGTTTTTTGAATCGCTTTTTGCTAATACATCGTCCAAGTGCAGAAAGCTTCATAATATTGCAAATTCGGTTGTGATTTTTGATGAGGCACAAATGCTCCCTGTAGATTATTTAAAACCGTGTATTGCAATGATGGAAACACTTATGGAGGATTATCGGTCAAGTATGGTATTGTGTACGGCTACACAACCGGCGCTGGATAAAATATTTATCGGAGAGCGTACATTTGTAGAATTGTGTCCGAATGTGAAGGAACAGTTTGAATTTTTCAGAAGGGTAACGTATCAAAATCTCGGATATGTTCCTATTGATCAGTTAGCGGGCCAACTGCAGAAAGAAAAACAGGCATTGTGTATCGTAAATACAAAAAAATGTGCACAGGAACTTTATCGCAAATTAAAGGGAGAGGGAGTTTATCATCTGTCAACAAGTATGTATCAAAAACACCGAAAGCGGATTCTGGCACAGATCAGGGAAAGATTAAAGCAGAAGAAAAAGTGTATCTTAATTTCTACTAGCTTGGTGGAAGCCGGGGTAGATCTGGATTTTTGCCATGTGTATCGACAGATTGCAGGTGTGGATTCTATCATACAGGCGGCAGGACGCTGCAACCGGGAGGGGCAGGAAAAAGCAGAGGACAGTATCGTTTTTGTGTTTGATGTAACAGACAGCAAAATAGCTCCAAGTCAAAGGCTGCCGGTGGATATTGCAAAAGCAATTTTGCAGGAAACAGATGATATTTCTGATCTGGACAGCATAACAGAGTATTTTAAACGGTTATACCGTTTTCGGGAGCAAAGTCTGGATAAAAAGAATATTATGGGAAAATTTCAAGAACATAAATATAATTTTGAAACTGCAGCAAAAAAATTTCGTCTGATTGAAGAAGATACAAGAACCATTTTGGTGCCGGTGGAGCAGGAGGCAGAAGAACTGCTGGTGGAATTGAAACATCAGGGATTTTCAAAGGAACGGATGCGAAAGGCATCACAATATTGTATTCAGGTATATGATAACCTTTTTAAAATTTTGTGGGATGCCGGGATGATACAGGAGATTTCTTCGGATGCTACAGAGTTTTATGAGCTTGTGAAGCTGGATCAGTATACGGAGGATATGGGATTAGATTTGTCTGTGGATTCGGGAATGGATTTGTATTTGTAAAGAGGAGTGGCGATGTAAAGAAGATTACATCGCCACTCGTTTGCGTTACTAAAAAGACTATTATTTCAATCCACAGGTGGAACCTGACAATAGTAAGTATAAACAATTTTATTTTTATATTCAAGAATAAATTTAAAGTTCAATAGTAATTTAAGTAAAAAGTCAAAAAGAATTGATTAATGATAGATAAAGTAGTATGATAAATAAAAGATAGAATGTTGTAAAATGATGACAATAGAAAGAGGAAAGAATGATCTTATATCACGGCAGTAAAGAAGTTGTAAAATATCCGGAAATTCGAAAGGCACGTTTTCATAAAGATTTTTATTTCGGATTTTATTGTACACAGTTTCCGGAACAGGCGAGGCGATGGGCAGGCAGGTATGGAACGAAAGGGTATCTGAATCAATACGAGTATACACCAAATGAAAAGTTAAAATATTTGCGTTTTGATGAGATGACGGAAGAATGGCTGGATTTTATCGTGCAGTGCAGAAAGGGCATTGCACATACTTATGATATTGTGGAAGGTCCGATGGCAGATGATACGATTTATAATTATATCCAGAATTTCATTGACGGAAAAATATCCAGAGCCGCATTCTGGGAATTGGCGAAATTTAACCATCCTACCCATCAGATCAGCTTTCATACGATTTCGGCGCTGGATACGTTAGAATATATCGGAAGTGAGGCTGTGTATGGGAACAAAAAATAATAATGATTTATTTTATACATGTAGTCTGATTGAATATATTGGAAGACAGATGAAACGAACAAGAAAAGAAGTCGTGGATTGTCTTACAAAAGAACGCATTCAGCGGATTTACGAATTCGCGGATGTTTTTCACTGTGAGCCGATCGAAAAAGTGGCGGATGAGTTTATACAGGAATGTCACATGAACTCTGGAACTTTTGATAATGTGCAGGCATGCCGGTATAAAATACCGGATTATTGGGATATCGGGGAAGTTTATGAACGGTTGATAGAAGACTGTTATGATGATCATAAAATTGTAGATGGAATCTGGGAAGTATATCATTCGTGGATAGATGCACAGCTCTCCAATTATAATTCTGATTTTTACTATCAGCCGAGAGACTATATTGCAGCGTGCTATGAGGAAGGAGTGGTACTTTAAATGGGAGTAGGAGTAAAGGTACAGGTATGGGGGGAATATGCATTATTTTCCAGACCGGAGATGAAAGTGGAACGGTGTTCCTATGATGTCATGACACCATCAGCGGCAAGGGGGATTTTGGAAGCAATCTATTGGCATCCGGGGCTGCGTTGGGTGATTGACAAAATATATGTAAAAAATCCAATCCGCTTTACAAGCGTCCGGAGAAATGAAGTAAAAAGCAAAGTTTCCGCCAGCAATGTGTTACAGGCATATAATGGAGCAGACAAGCCTCTTTATATCAGCACAAAAGAGGACATTGTCCAGCGGGCTTCATTGATTTTAAGGGATGTATCATATGTGATAGAAGCACATTTTGAAATGACGGATCAGGCAAATGAGACAGATAATCCGGGAAAGTTTAAAGATATCATGATGCGGAGACTAAAACGTGGGGAATGTTATCATATGCCATATTTTGGCTGCCGGGAATTTCCAGCACATTTTTGTCTCTGTGAGGAGGAAGTGATCCATACCATTTATGATGAGATTCCGGAAAAAGACCTGGGGTTTATGTTGTATGATATGGATTATAGTAACAAGGAAGATATTCAGCCGATGTTTTTTCGGGCGGTTATGAAACGTGGTGTCATCGATTTGCGGGATTGTGAGGTGATACGATGATTTTGCAGGCATTGGTAAAGGAATATGAAAATCTTGCACAAAAGGGTCTGGTTTCCAAGCCGGGATGGAGTCAGGCAAAAGTTTCTTATGCCATTGATCTGAATGCAGATGGAAGTATAAAAGTCATTTATTCTTTGCAGACAGAAGACCAGCGAGGGAAAAAAATAGTTATGGTTCCAGCGCTGTTATATGTGCCGGAAATGGTTACACGATCTTCCGGGGTTGCAGCAAATTTTCTGTGTGATAATGCCAAATATATGCTTGGAATTGATACAGATGGAACAAATGATCGTGTGAAAGACTGTTTTCAGGCGGCAAAGGAAAAACATATCGCACTATTAAAAGATGTAGATAATCCTATGGCAAAAGCAATCTGTTCTTTTTTTGAAACGTGGAATCCGGAAAATGCAAAAGACAATGGCTGCGTTCAGGACAAATGGGAGGAACTAAATGAGGGTGGAAATCTTATCTTTTGCATGGGAATGGATTATGCACAGGATGATTCAGATATAAAAGCAGCTTGGGAAAATTCGATTGAAGCAAACGGGGAAGAACAAACGGGAATATGCCTTGTAACAGGGGAAAGAACGGAGATTGCAAGAATCCACCGGGGAATCAAAGGGGTTCCTGGGGCGCAGTCCAGCGGGGCGGCGCTTGTTTCGTTTAATGCCCCGGCGTTTGAATCCTATGGAAAGGAGCAAAGCTACAATGCACCGGTGGGAAAATATGCAGAGTTTGCGTATACGACAGCATTGAATTATCTTTTAAGCAAAAGGGAAAACACATTTTCATTGGGAGATTCCATGATTGTATTCTGGGCAGAAACCGGAGAAAAAAGGTGTGAGGATCTTTTTTGTATTTCGATCAACCCGCAAGAAGATAATCAGGAACAGTTACAGAAAGTTTTTGATAATTTAAAAGCAATGCGTCCGATCGATCTGGACGATATAACGATTGATCTGACACAGCAGTTTTATATATTATGTCTGGCGCCAAATGCAGCGAGACTATCGGTTCGGTTTTTCTATCAGAATTCATTTGGAACCATTTTAAAAAATATAGAAGCACATTATAAACGCATGGATGTTGTAAGGCCTTCCTGGGCAAACGATAGAAAATTTCTTGGAATCTATCGTATGCTGCAGGAAACCGTGAATATGAAATCCAAAGAGAAAAAACCGGTTGCGAATATGGCGGCTTCTGTATTACAGGCGGTTTTGTCGGGGAATCGGTATCCAGCAAGTTTATATACAGATACCCTGATTCGCATTCGTTCGGAACAGGGAAATGTTACTTATGGAAGGGCAGCAATTATCAAAGCTTTTTTGATAAAAAATTATCAATGGAAAGAAGGAGAAGAATGTATGGGATTAAATGAATCAAGTAATGAGACTCCATATATATTGGGAAGATTATTTTCAGTATTGGAGTCTATTCAAAAGGATGCAAATCCGGGAGTTAATACAACGATAAGAGATCGCTATTTTAATTCCGCATGTGCAACACCTGCGTCAGTATTTCCAGTTTTAATCAAATTAAAAAACAGCCACATTAAAAAATTGGAACGTGAAATTGGGGGTGGATCAAAAATTTATTACGAAAAACTGTTGACAGAACTCATGGAAAAAATTAACGCTTTTCCACAACGATTGAGTTTGGAAGAACAGGGAAAATTTATGTTGGGATATTATCATCAGACACAGAAAAAGTATGAAAAAAGGGAGGACAAGTAAATGGGAGAAGCAATTAAAAACAGATATGAATTTGTTGTATTATTTGATGTGGAAAACGGAAATCCAAATGGAGATCCGGATGCGGGAAATATGCCACGCATTGATCCGGAGAGCGGATTAGGTCTGGTAACAGATGTATGTTTAAAACGTAAGATTCGTAATTATATCGAGATGGTGAAAGAAGACGAAGCTGGATACAAGATTTATATTAAGGAAAATGTGCCATTAAACAGAAGTGACCGGGAGGCCTGTGAGAGCTTAGGAGTGACGGAAACGGAAGATAAAAAGGTAACGGATGCCCTGAAAAAGTTAAAGAAATCAGATCCGGATGCAGATCTGAAACTGCGGGATTATATGTGCAAAAATTTTTATGATATTCGGACATTTGGTGCAGTTATGACAACTTTTGTGAAAGCTTCCCTAAATTGTGGACAGGTGCGGGGACCGGTGCAGCTTGGGTTTGCCAGAAGTATTGATCCAATTATTAGTCAGGAAGTAACCATTACAAGAGTTGCAATTACAACCGAAAAAGATGCAGAAAATAAAAGCACAGAAATGGGAAGAAAGAGTATTGTTCCATATGGACTGTACCGCGTGGAAGGATACGTTTCGGCAAATTTGGCAAGAAAGGTAACCGGATTTTCAGAGGAGGATCTGGATTTATTATGGGATGCAATTATCAATATGTTTGAAAATGATCATTCTGCGGCAAGGGGAAAAATGGCAGTCCGGGAATTGATTGTGTTTAAGCACAGTAAGGAATTGGGAGATTGTCCGGCATATAAATTATTTGACGCAGTGGAAGTTAAGAAAAATGAAACTGTGGAATATCCGAGAAAGTATCAGGATTATAAAGTTACCATTCATGAAGAAGAAATACCAGATTCGGTAGAAGTGAAAAGGATGATTTAATGGAATACGCGCAGGATGATTATTTGATGATCTCCGGAATCCAGCATTTTAAATTTTGCAGAAGACAGTGGGCATTGATCCATATTGAGCAGCAGTGGGCAGAAAATGTCCATACGGTTGTTGGAGAACTGATGCATAAAAAAGCACATGATCCATATCTTACAGAAAAAAGAAAGGACATCCTTATTGTTCGGGCACTTCCGGTATCTTCAAAAAGTATGGGAGTAAGCGGAGAATGCGATATCGTTGAATTTCATAAATGCGAAGATGGAATAACATTATTTGGTCATAGGGGATTGTATTCAGTATATCCAATTGAATATAAAAAAGGAAAACCAAAGGAATCAGATGAAGACAAGCTGCAGCTTGCTGCACAGGCAATGTGCCTGGAAGAAATGTTTTCGACAGAGATTACGGAGGGAGCAATCTTTTATGGGGAAACGAGAAGGCGAGAGCCGGTGGAATTTACGGAAGAACTTCGCTGTGAAGTAAGAAAAATATTCGAGGAAATGCATGAATATTATAAGAAAAATTATACGCCGAAAGTAAAGCCGACAAAAGCATGTTCGTCTTGTTCGCTAAAAGAAATCTGTATGCCAAAGCTGGAAAAGGCAGGTTCTGTTAAAGCGTATGTTCAAAAGGTTCTGGAGGATGCAGAATGAGAAAATTATTAAACACATTATATGTAACTTCCGAGAATAGCTATCTGGGATTGGATGGAGAAAACGTTGTTGTTTACGATGACAAAAAAGAAATCGGACGTGTCCCGCTTCACAATCTGGAAGGAATTGTTTCGTTTGGATATCGTGGAACAAGTCCGGCACTTATGGGAGCTTGTGCAGACAAAAATATTTCCCTTTGTTATTTGACACCTCAGGGAAAGTTTCTGGCAAGGATTACCGGAAAAATAAAAGGAAATGTCATATTAAGGGAACAACAGTTTTTAAGTTGTAAGGATGAAACCATCCGTTTGAGAATCGCAAAAAATTGTATTTTAGGAAAAGTATATAATGCAAGATGGGTGTTGGAACGTGCAGTTCGGGATCATTCCATGCAGATTGATGCAGAAACTGTAAAAACGGCATCCTTGCAATTAAAATCTTTTCTGGATTATATCCAGAATGCAAAATCGATCGATCAGCTCCGGGGATATGAAGGAGAAGCTGCAAGCATTTATTTTGGAGTATTTGATGAGTTAATTTTGCAACAGAAAAAAGATTTTATATTTCAGGGAAGAAATAAAAGACCACCGTTAGATAATGTCAACGCAATGTTATCCTTTGTCTATACATTACTGACCAATCAGATTACATCAGCATTGGAGACGGTTGGCCTTGATCCGTATGTTGGATATATGCACACGGATCGACCGGGAAGGGCTTCTCTTTCTTTGGATTTGATAGAAGAATTGCGTGCAGTTATGGCAGACCGGTTTGTCTTATCTTTGATCAATAAGAAAATTGTGAATGGAAAAGACTTTACAAGAAAAGAAAATGGTGCGGTTTTGATGGATACAGAGTCACGGAAAAAGTTGTTGTCGGAATGGCAGAACAAGAAAAAAGAAATGATTACCCATCCTTACCTCAAAGAAAAAATGGAATGGGGAATGGTTCCCTATGTTCAGGCTATGTTACTTGCGCGGTTCCTAAGAGGTGATCTAGATGGATATCCGGTATTTTTATGGAAATGAGGAATCCAAATGCTTGTTTTAATTACTTATGATGTAAATACGGAGACGGCTGCAGGAAAAGGCCGCTTGCGAAAAGTGGCAAAACAGTGTGTAAATTATGGAAGACGCGTTCAGAATTCGGTGTTTGAATGTATTCTGGATAATGCACAATGTGTGCTGTTAAAGTCGATATTAACGGATATTATTGATGAAAGTGTGGATAGTTTGCGATTTTACTATCTGGGAAATAATTATCACACAAAAATTGAACACATAGGTGTTGATCGGGGAATTGCTGCGGATCAGACGCTTATATTGTAAGGACTATGGTGCGAACGGAAAGTACACATAAAATACTGGAGGGATTCGCACTTGAAATATTAAATAAAAGGCATTGAAATGACATTTCTATGAATAGATAGAGATGGTTATTTTATGTTATTGCTGACAAAATATACAGTATTATACAAAGAAAATGAAATTTGTTGTATAATATTGCTGTCGCTCCCTTCGCGGGAGCGTGGATTGAAATATCTGCGATTCAACCAATTTTCTGACATATACGGTCGCTCCCTTCGCGGGAGCGTGGATTGAAATTATTTGCTCCGGTAATCCTAGCCGCCTCCTGCAAGTCGCTCCCTTCGCGGGAGCGTGGATTGAAATTTTCCAATGATCCTTGACTACTACAGCCGCCGTTGGTCGCTCCCTTCGCGGGAGCGTGGATTGAAATCTACATATGCGTACTTCGCTACACCGCCGATACCGGTCGCTCCCTTCGCGGGAGCGTGGATTGAAATACTTGTCTTGATTTCTAGCTGTGTAATTTCCTTGCGTCGCTCCCTTCGCGGGAGCGTGGATTGAAATTGGCAAAGTCTCCGGTAATATTGGTTGTATGCGCAGTCGCTCCCTTCGCGGGAGCGTGGATTGAAATCTTACTTAATCCGCCTCTAGCTCTAAGAGTTGGGAGTCGCTCCCTTCGCGGGAGCGTGGATTGAAATCATAACAATTGTAGTTTTAACTTTACTTTCTGAGTCGCTCCCTTCGCGGGAGCGTGGATTGAAATAAATCAACCATAGTCCTCTTGATAATTTATATACAGTCGCTCCCTTCGCGGGAGCGTGGATTGAAATTGAATGAGACAGCAATTCTTTTTATTCTGTCCTTTGTCGCTCCCTTCGCGGGAGCGTGGATTGAAATACGCCAGTTACTGCAAATTGAGCAGTCAGCCACGGTCGCTCCCTTCGCGGGAGCGTGGATTGAAATTTTATTGTGTGATTGTCTTATGGGTGGTTATGCGTCGCTCCCTTCGCGGGAGCGTGGATTGAAATAGCAATCGGAGTTCCATCACATATGAATGGCTCTTGTCGCTCCCTTCGCGGGAGCGTGGATTGAAATTGCACTATTGATAAGTGATGTCACAGCACCTACTAGTCGCTCCCTTCGCGGGAGCGTGGATTGAAATTTTAACATCCGCTACGCATTACAAGTCGCTTGCGTCGCTCCCTTCGCGGGAGCGTGGATTGAAATGGTAAAAAATCGGAAATGATAACAACAGGAGTGGTCGCTCCCTTCGCGGGAGCGTGGATTGAAATTCCGTCATGGGGAAAAATAAAAGAATTGTTTTATGTCGCTCCCTTCGCGGGAGCGTGGATTGAAATGCTAAGACATTAGTAGACAGAATCGGCAGAACAATGTCGCTCCCTTCGCGGGAGCGTGGATTGAAATAATGGTGTGGTAAACTGTTTATCAAAAGCCGTCTTGTCGCTCCCTTCGCGGGAGCGTGGATTGAAATACTGGACAATGGTAGAGTTTTAAAGGCTGATTTTGTCGCTCCCTTCGCGGGAGCGTGGATTGAAATTATTAGTGCTTGCAACACACATTGGGTTAGGAGACGTCGCTCCCTTCGCGGGAGCGTGGATTGAAATTTACTAACATGAGTCTAGCGGTGTGGGCGGAACAAGTCGCTCCCTTCGCGGGAGCGTGGATTGAAATAATATCATTTATGGTTATCGAAGTATTATATTGTTGTCGCTCCCTTCGCGGGAGCGTGGATTGAAATCACCTATTGAAAACGATAACAGTGGTAAATTATCGTCGCTCCCTTCGCGGGAGCGTGGATTGAAATGTACTTGCCACACACATAGGATTAGGTGATGATGTGTCGCTCCCTTCGCGGGAGCGTGGATTGAAATCTGTTACCGTATCTGTGTGCGCTTGTTGCTGTTGTCGCTCCCTTCGCGGGAGCGTGGATTGAAATTTACAAATATGAGTTTGGCGGTATGGGCGGAACAAGTCGCTCCCTTCGCGGGAGCGTGGATTGAAATGGTAAAAAGTCAGAAATGATAACAACAGGAGTGGTCGCTCCCTTCGCGGGAGCGTGGATTGAAATATCTTATGCCACGGTTGATATTCGCATAGGTGGAATGTCGCTCCCTTCGCGGGAGCGTGGATTGAAATAAAAATCAATATTAAACTTAATGATACTACCACGTCGCTCCCTTCGCGGGAGCGTGGATTGAAATATTATGATATGTGTCAGATTCCAGATAAGACACAGTCGCTCCCTTCGCGGGAGCGTGGATTGAAATACTAAAAATGTCACTTGTAAATTTAAGAATCAAAGTCGCTCCCTTCGCGGGAGCGTGGATTGAAATCTGGAATAAATATTGAGATACAAATGAAGATCGGCGTCGCTCCCTTCGCGGGAGCGTGGATTGAAATATGTTTAGAGTTACATGTAAATAAACTCTTTGCGTCGCTCCCTTCGCGGGAGCGTGGATTGAAATATTGTGGTATGTATCTGACTCAAGATAAGATACAGTCGCTCCCTTCGCGGGAGCGTGGATTGAAATTACACTGAATACTTGCCTCGATGATAAATTGACAGTCGCTCCCTTCGCGGGAGCGTGGATTGAAATTTGTAGGTACATTAACTGTGCTATTTGTTTCATCGTCGCTCCCTTCGCGGGAGCGTGGATTGAAATCGTAATAGTAATGAAACATTTAAGGATTGGACTCGTCGCTCCCTTCGCGGGAGCGTGGATTGAAATTACCGATTCTATCCACTAATGCTTTTGCAAATTTGTCGCTCCCTTCGCGGGAGCGTGGATTGAAATATTATAAAACATCCTTAATAGTTCGTTTCTTGCGTCGCTCCCTTCGCGGGAGCGTGGATTGAAATACGTGAAACATTTAAAATAAAATTGCTGACCTATCGTCGCTCCCTTCGCGGGAGCGTGGATTGAAATATTTTTCTGGTTTTTGAATAACTCACAATACATTGTCGCTCCCTTCGCGGGAGCGTGGATTGAAATAGTATTTGAAAAAACATAATGTTCCAATCAAGTCCGGTCGCTCCCTTCGCGGGAGCGTGGATTGAAATAATTACTTCTTTTCGCACTTCTCCGGTCTGTGTAGTCGCTCCCTTCGCGGGAGCGTGGATTGAAATAAAGAAGATTTTGAGACAGAAGAAAAGTTTGCTGAGTCGCTCCCTTCGCGGGAGCGTGGATTGAAATGCAGAATGGGGAACATATCAGTTCCGATGCAGTTGTCGCTCCCTTCGCGGGAGCGTGGATTGAAATAAACTTAACTATTTAACAATAAAAGGAAAGGGTGAGTCGCTCCCTTCGCGGGAGCGTGGATTGAAATTACTAATCTATGTTATTTTAATTTAGATATCTTTGTCGCTCCCTTCGCGGGAGCGTGGATTGAAATCTATTTAGAATCGGACACTTACCACAATGAAATGGTCGCTCCCTTCGCGGGAGCGTGGATTGAAATACAGAAAACCCCTATTCTTTAGAGGACATTTTTTCGTCGCTCCCTTCGCGGGAGCGTGGATTGAAATCGACTCAATATTGGGATGAATTCAAAGACTTTACGTCGCTCCCTTCGCGGGAGCGTGGATTGAAATGAGTGGAGTGGAGACTTGCCTTTTCCACAAAAAGGTCGCTCCCTTCGCGGGAGCGTGGATTGAAATATTGGGGGTTATGGATTGTATAGACGCAAGAAATGGTCGCTCCCTTCGCGGGAGCGTGGATTGAAATGATATTATCATATCAGAGTATAAAAAAGTGTATGGTCGCTCCCTTCGCGGGAGCGTGGATTGAAATTAAAAAACCAATATCCCCATACATGTGTCCATCTGTCGCTCCCTTCGCGGGAGCGTGGATTGAAATGATTATGTTTTTGCAAGACAGTCAAGAAAACCATTGTCGCTCCCTTCGCGGGAGCGTGGATTGAAATGCTTGATAACGGCAGAGTGTTAAAAGCTGATTATGGTCGCTCCCTTCGCGGGAGCGTGGATTGAAATTCCGGTATCTTCCGTTGGGTATACAAAGACCGAAATGTCGCTCCCTTCGCGGGAGCGTGGATTGAAATTTAAGCAACAAAAGAAAAGTAGGGATGCGAACAGCGTCGCTCCCTTCGCGGGAGCGTGGATTTGAAATTTCGGAAGAATATTAAGTAGGTGGTCACATGGAGGGTCGCTCCCTTCGCGGGAGCGTGGATTGAAATAGTATGCTTACGATTATGACAAGGATGGTTCATGTCGCTCCCTTCGCGGGAGCGTGGATTGAAATTTTGTTCCGCCCACACCACTAGACTCATGTTAGTGTCGCTCCCTTCGCGGGAGCGTGGATTGAAATTGATGAAAGAAGATGGCACAAAAGAATCCCTTTTGTCGCTCCCTTCGCGGGAGCGTGGATTGAAATCATTTTACTCCTTCCCGGTCAAGACATCTTGAACGTCGCTCCCTTCGCGGGAGCGTGGATTGAAATATTGCTAATAAGTTACACACAGCTAAACCGTGTGGAGTCGCTCCCTTCGCGGGAGCGTGGATTGAAATGTGTGAACTTTTGCCGAAATTTGCGAGTCTATGGTCGCTCCCTTCGCGGGAGCGTGGATTGAAATTGTTTGTAGATGCTACGCACGAAGGGCTCGGGTTTGTCGCTCCCTTCGCGGGAGTGTGGATTGAAATTTTAGGAATAACTGTTGGAGAATCAAAGTATTCGAGTCGCTCCCTTCGCGGGAGCGTGGATTGAAATATTGGATACCAGACCTTTACAGCGACAAACAACTGTCGCTCCCTTCGCGGGAGCGTGGATTGAAATTCCGTAGAATCCAGCTTTTTAAATGGAATAATAGGGTCGCTCCCTTCGCGGGAGCGTGGATTGAAATTCATATGGTTGTGGCTATAATGGCAAGGCTTTTGTGTCGCTCCCTTCGCGGGAGCGTGGATTGAAATCGGGGCATCATCCGGAAAATGATCTTCCGGAAGTGGTCGCTCCCTTCGCGGGAGCGTGGATTGAAATAACTTCGGACACAGGAACACTGTCCGGAATTTATCGTCGCTCCCTTCGCGGGAGCGTGGATTGAAATTTGTGACACGCACAAAAGGTCATACAGTGATTGTGTCGCTCCCTTCGCGGGAGCGTGGATTGAAATCTTTGTCTCCATGTAGCTTCTCCGACTCGTACCGGGTCGCTCCCTTCGCGGGAGCGTGGATTGAAATTCAACCATATCTTGGAAGACAGAAGTTTGGTACAGTCGCTCCCTTCGCGGGAGCGTGGATTGAAATCTTGCAGTTGGATAATGGCATCAAGACAGCAAAGTCGCTCCCTTCGCGGGAGCGTGGATTGAAATACTTGGGAATACTGAAAAATCACTCCTATTGTCGTCGCTCCCTTCGCGGGAGCGTGGATTGAAATCAGAATAAAGAGTAATCATAAAACCTCCTACATAGTCGCTCCCTTCGCGGGAGCGTGGATTGAAATCTTGACTTTGGACGTTTATTATCCACTAACCGTTAGTCGCTCCCTTCGCGGGAGCGCGGATTAAAAAGAGAATGACATAACGATGTATGGTATTCAAACTTTGGTTAGGAGATTTTATCAAAATTGTTTTTTGATTTCATAGGAAAGCTCTTTCCCATTTTTTATATTTTTGGTATTATATTTGTTGTGAAAAAATGAAAGAAAAATAATGCCAAAAAATTTGAATATTTTATGTGAAAAAAGGTGGATAAATAGTATAACAGAGGTTCTCATTTTCAATAGGAGGTGAACAACTTGGAAAAAAGACGCAACCTTCCAGGCCTGACACGTGAAGCAGAAGAACAAAATCTGCAGGAAATCATACAGATTGCACAGAATAACCTGGATCATGCAAAAGCGGACATACGAAAACTCAATGCGGATCTGGAAGACCTGCTGGATGTGTACGATGCGCAGGATAAGGAAGGACTTGCACTCTGGAACAATGCAACAGTGCGGCTGCACGAAAACGAGCATAATCTGGTGCGTTATGAGAAAGCACGAAAGAAACCCTATTTTGGTCGTATTGATTTTAAAGATCCAAATGCAAAAGAAGCAGAGTCTTATTATATAGGGAGAGTTGGCATTGCCAGGGACGTTTCCGAGCCGGTAGTGCTGGACTGGAGAGCGCCGATAGCCTCCGTTTACTACGAGAGCAGTCTGGACCCCTGCCAGTATGTCGTCAGTTCAGAAGGAACATTTACGATCGATTTGAAACGGAAGCGCACATACGAAATTGAAAACGATCATCTGAAAGATTTTTTTGATTCGGATGTTGTGGCAAACGATGAACTTTTGACAAAGTATCTGGCGAAAAACAAAAAAGCAGTGCTTGGGGAGATCGTTGCGACGATCCAGAAAGAGCAAAACCAGATCATCCGGCGTTCTCCCAAGACCAATATCATTGTGCAGGGAGTAGCCGGTTCCGGAAAGACAACAGTTGCCATGCACCGGATTTCCTATATTCTATACAATTACAGAGACGATTTCCGACCGGAAGACTTCTATATTATAGGAAGCAACCGGATTTTGCTGAATTATATCACAGGCGTGCTTCCGGAACTGGATGTGTATGGTATTCGGCAGATGACCATGGAACAGTTGTTTATCCGTCTGTTGTACGAGGATTGGGATGAACAAAATTACAGCGTGCATCCTCTGGAAAAAGACGATGCCCAAAATGCCCAGAAAGGAAACAGAGAATGGTTTCATGATCTGGAATTATACTGTGCAGCCTATGAGCAGAGGGAGATTTCACATGAGAAAATCTATCTGGAAGACACAGAAACACTTCTGGCCGGGCCGGTACTGATCAATACCTACTTGCGGGAGCATCCGGAGCTGTCGATGCAGAGTAAAATCCTTATGCTCAATGAAATCCTGTACGCCAGATATGAAAATGAAGTATTGGGAAAACAGATCTCTTATCCGGCAAAGGTGAAAAAGGCATTGGATAAGAAATACACTTCTTATTTTGGCGATGGAAAATGGAAGACATCCATTTATGATTTTTACCGGGAATTTTTACAGGTGCAGGCTGTTGCGGGAAAAGAGGTGGATATACCGGAAAACTCTTTTGATGTGTATGATCTGGCAGCACTTGCATATATTTATAAGAGGATGAAAGAGACGGACCCGGTGCGGGAGGCCAGCCATGTCGTCATCGACGAGGCACAGGATTTTGGAATGATGGCGTATTGCTGTCTGCATTATTGTCTGCGGGGGTGCACTTATACGATCATGGGAGATACGTCCCAGAACATTCACTTTCAATACGGATTAAATGATTGGGAAGAATTGAAAAAACTGGTGTTGACCGGCACCTATGACGCATTTGGTCTGTTGCAGAAAAGTTATCGGAACACCGTCGAGATTTCGGAATATGCAAATGATATCTTACGGCACGGAGATTTTGCCGTGTATCCGGTGGAGCCGATTATCCGCCATGGGGCGAAGGTGCGTGTAGAAAAAAAGCAGGATCTGCAGGAGTTACTGGCACAAGTAGTACATACGATCCGTCAGTGGCAGCAGGATGGATATGAAACCATTGCCGTAATCTGCCGTGACGCGATAGAAGCGGCCAAGATTGCTGCACAGCTGAAACAGTATATTGCGGTGACAGACTGCGATCTGGAGACAACCGAATTTGGAGAAGGCGTTATGGTGCTTCCGGTTGCTTATACCAAAGGCCTTGAGTTTGATGCCGTCCTTTTATATGATCCATCGGAGAAAAATTATCCGCTGGACAATGGGCATGTAAAGCTTTTGTATGTCGCAGCAACGCGCGCATTGCATGAACTGGCGGTAGTTTATCAGGAATCCCTGAGTAAAATTCTGGCGGATCCGGTTCCGGAAAACAAAAAAATGCAGGAATTTTCTTCGGAGACACTGACGAAAGCAAAAGAGTACGACAGGAAACTATTTACACAGAAAGAGATCGAGCAGGAGCGCCGTGCAAAAGGAGATAAAGAGCACAACATCCGGGGATATATCGGGCCGAAAAAAATAGAAGCATGTGTGCCAGAGGAGAAGACTGTGCACACGCATGCCATTCCTCCCGCTTCTAAAATATCAAAAATATCAAAAAAGCCGGCAATCGAACAAATGAATATGTCTCCCTATGCCTTTGGAGAACTGCCGGATAACCGGAGTCTTCCGGTGCGCAGCCACGCAAAAATCAGTGGCGCCGTGAAATCGGTCAAAAAGACAAAGGAACATATTGATATTGCAAGCGCGGCAGGACTTCTTCGACTGACACCGATCACACCGGAAATCATCCGTGTCAGCTATGTCAAAGGAGTAACAACAAAGATAAAAAATACTTACTGGAAGCCAAAAGCAGAGGAAACGGTTCTCTGGAGTGCCAAAGAGTCAAAGTCCGCGTTAAGAGTTGCCACAGAAAAAGTAGTGGTTATCATCGACAAAAAGACGGGAGCCATGCGCTTTGAAACAGCAGACGGAACCTTGCTTTTAAAGGAGCGCACAACAGAACCGCGCCTGATTATGGGAAATCAGACCTGGGAATTTTTCGACTGGGAGTTTTCCGAAAAAATCAATGCAAAAGGAGTGCTTTCCACAGATCTTCTGGTGTTGCGCTCCAAGGCGAAGTATATTTCCTTTGGCGGAAAACCGATGCGGATGCCACTTGTTTTATCGGGGAAAGGATACGGAATCGGTGTCGCTGCGACACAATCCGTTCTTCTTTGTAATATCAAAACCTATGGTCCCTATATCAGCACGCAGGGGGACGGATAGATTGATTACTATTTTATTTATGGTGGAAATAACGAAAAAACCATAGCTTTGTATAAAAAATTAAATTCATAATTTACAAAATGGCAGGTTTTTGCTGATTTCTTTCTTGAAAAACTTTCTCTTTTATATCGGACAGTGTATAATTGAAAATAAATATCAATAAGTACAGAAAAAACGAAGGACAAAAGAGAATGACGTTAAAAGATTTGGAAATCGGTAAAAATGCCGTTATAAAAACGGTTGGCGGCGAGGGTGCGCTACGCCAGCATTTCCTGGATATGGGAGTGATTCCGGGAGCGGAAGTGACGGTGATTAAGTTTGCTCCAATGGGCGACCCGATGGAACTGCAGATCCATGGGTATGAGCTGACTCTTCGGCTGGCAGATGCAGATCAGATTACAATTGAGCAGATTTCTTCCCGTACCAGAAAGCATGAAGGAGCCAGAAACATTAATCAGTCGGTTCATCCGGGACTGGGCGAAGAAGGAAAGTATCATGTAAAAGGGGATGGAAACCCTTTGCCGGAAAAGACGAGGCTTACATATGCGCTGGTGGGAAATCAGAATTGTGGAAAGACGACGCTGTTTAACCAGCTGACCGGTTCAAACCAGCATATCGGAAACTTTCCGGGGGTTACGGTTGACCGCAAGGATGGACCGATCAAAGGATACCCAGACACTTTGGTGACAGATCTGCCGGGAATCTATTCGATGTCCCCTTACAGCAGTGAGGAGATTGTTTCAAGAAATTTTGTGCTGGAGGATAAACCAAAGGCGATCATCAATATTATTGATGCAACCAATATCGAGCGGAATCTGTATCTGACGATGCAGCTGCTGGAAATGGATATCCCGATGGTTGTGGCACTCAATATGATGGATGAGATGACCGGAAATTCAGGATCGGTGGATGTAAACGGGATGGAAGCGATGCTGGGTGTGCCGGTGGTCCCGATTTCTGCTGCAAAAAATGAGGGAGTGGATGAACTGGTAAGGCATGCACTGCATATCGCAAAATATCAGGAGCGGCCGGGACGACAGGATTTCTGTAGTGAAAATGAGTTTGGTGGAGCCGTGCACCGCTGTATTCATGCAGTCAGCCATCTGATCGAGGATCACGCAGAGCATGCGGGAATTCCTCTGCGTTTTGCAGCTTCTAAGATCATTGAAGGGGATCATCTGATTCTGCAGAAACTAGAACTGGACGAGAATGAGCACGAAGCAATTGAACATCTGATTGTACAGATGGAAAAAGAGCGTGGGCTCGATCGCAGTGCGGCGATTGCGGATATGCGTTTTAATTTCATCGAAAAGGTGTGCGAGAAAACGGTAGTAAAGCCGAAGGCAAGCCGGGAGCGCATCCGCAGTGAGAAAATCGATCGGATTCTGACCGGAAAATATACAGCAATTCCATGTTTTATCGGTATTATGCTGTTGGTGTTCTTCCTTACGTTCCATGTGATCGGCGCTTTTTTACAGAACCTGCTTGCCATGGGGATTGACGCACTGTCTAATGTGACAGACCGTGCGCTGACGGCAGCGGGAGTCAATGAAGTGCTTCACGGACTGATCATTGACGGTATTTTTGCCGGAGTCGGAAGTGTACTGAGTTTCCTGCCAATTATCGTAACATTATTTTTCTTTCTGTCATTGATGGAAGACAGTGGTTACATTGCGCGAGTTGCATTTTTTATGGATAAACTTCTGCGAAAAATCGGACTTTCCGGACGAAGCATTGTACCGATGCTCATCGGATTTGGATGTACAGTTCCGGCGGTGATGTCGACCCGCACGCTGCCGAGTGAGAGAGACCGGAAGATGACGATTTTGCTGACTCCATTTATGAGCTGTTCGGCAAAACTTCCGATTTATGCATTTTTTACCAGCGCATTTTTCCCGGAGTATGGAGCACTCGTGATGTGTGCTTTGTATCTGACCGGAATTGTGATTGGAATCCTGGTTGCGTTGTTGTATCGGAAAACACTGTTCCGTGGAGATGCGGTTCCGTTTGTCATGGAGCTGCCAAATTATCGTCTGCCGGGGCTGAAAAATGTTATGCAGCTTTTGTGGGAGAAAGCAAAAGATTTCCTGCAGAAAGCATTTACCGTTATTTTTGTAGCAACGATCTGTATCTGGTTCTTACAGAAATTTGATTTGCATTTTAATCTGGTGGCAGATTCTAAAGACAGTATTCTTGCGATGATTTCAAACTGCCTGGTTCCAATTTTTGCACCGCTTGGACTGGGAGACTGGAGGATCTGTACTTCATTGATCAGCGGCGTTATGGCAAAGGAGAGCGTGATCTCAACTCTGGAAATTTTATTTGGAGGAGCAGTAAAGGATGCATTGACACCGGTAGCGGCAGCTTCACTTCTGGTATTTAGTCTGTTGTACACGCCGTGTATTGCAGCAATTGCTTCCATTCGCCGGGAACTTGGACGAAAATGGGCAGTTGGCATGGTGATCTGGCAGTGTATGATCGCCTGGGTGGCAGCATTTGCGGTAAGGTGGCTGATGGTTTTATTTATGAGATAATGAAAATAGAGCAGAAAGTACTTGAAGGAATCGGAAAGATAGAATAAAATAATAACAAAAAAGGATTATTTATTTATGCTCAGACAAATGTGGAAAAAGAGAGTTTGTTTTGTTCTGGCTGTGATTCTGGCAGCGCTTGCTGTGACACCGGTTGAAATGGATTATGCGGATGCGGCAATGGTGCATTCCGTTACAGCACTGATGACAGGAAATCTGGTAAATAAGTCCAATGCCGATAAACTGACTTACAGACAGATGGAGACAAGCGCCTATGAGAGAAAACTGATTTCAAAAAGTGTGTATAATTACACGATGCAGCTGGTACCGGCGTTAAAAGAGGGCAGGAATAGTATCAATGTGCCTGGAATGACCGGAAAAGCAAATACCAGTTATGTGGATGATGATGGTGTTGGTGAAAATGTCTCGTTTGTAAAATTTCAATGTAGAAAGAGCGGTAAATACCAGTTTACGGAAAGTGATTTTAAGGGAAAATCCAAGAATGAAGTGATCTATAATGATAACAATTATCTCATGTTTCTGCCAAAAGAGTTAAAAAGCGGGTATGAGATTTATGACCCATGGAACAGTACCTACTATCAGTTTCTTTCCAGAACTTTTGCAAGTGGTTATGGCAAAGTATGGTATGATGTCAACGCATCGAAAAAACTTACGAGAAGTGCGAAGCGTGCAATAAAAAATTCGGCAGGGTATACAAGCGCTATCCAGAGGGAACTGCAGAAGAAAAAAGACAGTATTTCCAGATACAGTATGGAATCTGAAAAAAATACGTATCGCTTAAAGAAAGGAAATACATATCTGCTTGTAATTTTTACGCCGGATTCCTTCCGCTTCCGGAAAAAAATAACAAACGGAAACAATTATTATAAGGAACAGTATCTTTCCGATATTCCATGGTCGTTCGATCTGAAAATTACTTATATGGATGAAAAAGCAGATTAGCAAAATTACCCTATTGTATTAGAAATCAGAACGTGGTACAATGCATAAGAATAGAAAAAAGCATTGACGGAACAAGTAGTGAAATTGAAACATACAGAGAGAACGGTAGATGGTGTGAGCCGTTTATGGAAAGATTTCATGAAGACCACTCCTGAGCTGTGCGCGAAAGAAGCGTCACCGTGTAGCTGCGTTATAAGCCAAAGAGTAAAAGAATTAAGGTGGAACCGTGTATAAAGCACCCTTAGATATGTCATGCATATCCGGGGTGCTTTTTTATTTCCATACCAAAAGAAGGAGAGTTAACGTAAAATGGTAAACTTTAAGGAAAATGAAGAATTAAAAACACTGAATCATTCCTGTGCACATCTGATGGCACAGGCAATCAAGCATCTGTACCCACAGGCAAAATTCTGGGTTGGACCGGTTGTTGCAGAGGGATTTTACTATGATGTAGATCTTGGGGAAGATGTAATCCGTGATGAGGATATCGAAAAGATCGAAAAAGAGATGAAAAAGATTGCAAAATCCGGAAAGAAAATCATGCGACGTGAAGTTTCTAAGGCAGAGGCTATGGAAATGTTCAAGAATGATGAGTATAAACTGGATCTGATCTCCGATCTGGAAGATGGAAATATTACTGTATATGATCAGGGCGATTTTACGGATCTGTGCCGTGGACCGCACGTAGACAATGTAAAACTTTGCAGAAACTTCAAGCTGATCCGTCACTCTGGTGCATACTGGAAAGGTGACAGCAAAAACAAAGTGCTGCAGAGAATTTATGGTGTATGTTTCCCGACCGCAGAGGAGCTGGAGGCACACCTTAAGCTTTTAGAGGAAGCAAAGGAAAGAGATCACAGAAAAATCGGAAAGGACATGAACCTGTTTATGGTTGATGATCTGGTTGGCCGTGGACTTCCGATGTTCCTTCCGAAGGGATATGTGATCTGGCAGGAGCTGGAGAATTATATCAAGAACAAGGAAAGAAAGCTGGGCTATCTGCATGTTATGACTCCTTGTGTCGGTACCGTAAATCTGTACAAGACATCCGGTCACTGGGATCACTACAAAGAAAACATGTTCCCACCAATGGAGATGGAGGGAGAGTCTTTCGTTCTTCGTCCGATGAACTGCCCGCATCATATGATGATCTATGCAAACAGAAGACATTCCTATAAGGATCTGCCGATCCGTATCGGTGAGATCGCACATGATTTCCGTTACGAATCCAGCGGAACGTTAAAGGGTATCGAGCGAGGCAGACATTTTTGTCAGAACGATGCGCATCTGTTTGTAACACCGGAGCAGATTGAGGATGAGTTTACCAAGGTTGTAGACTTGATTTTTAGTACCTACAAGGATTTCGGAATTACCAATTACCGTTGTGTACTGTCTCTGCGTGATCCGGCAAACAAAGAAAAGTATCATGATGATGATGCTATGTGGAACAAGGCAGAGGATGCACTCCGCACGGTATTGAATGATCTGAAAATTGATTATACAGAGGAAATTGGAGAGGCTGCTTTCTATGGACCAAAGCTGGATGTAAACGTACAGCCTGCAGTCGGCAATGAGATCACACTTTCTACCTGCCAGCTTGATTTCTGTCTCCCGGCAAAATTCAATCTGTCTTATGTAGACCGTGATGGTGAGAAGAAGACACCGGTTGTTCTGCATCGTGCAATCCTTGGTTCCCTCGATCGTTTCATGGCATATATTCTTGAGGAGACCAAGGGAAATCTGCCGACATGGCTGGCTCCGGTTCAGGTTCGTGTGATGCCGGTTAAGACAGACAACGAGGAACTGACTGCTTATGCAAAGGAAATCTGCGATGCATTAGAGGCAAAGGATGTCCGTGTAGAACTCGATGACAGATCCGAGAAGCTTGGCTATCGTATGCGTGAAGGACAGGTGCAGAAGGTGCCGTATCTTCTGGTTGTCGGCTTCAATGAGAAAGAAGACAGAACCGTATCCTTCCGTCTGCATGGAGAAAAAGATACCACAGTTCTTCCACTGGATGAGTTTGTGGAGAAGCTTGAGAATGAGATCAAAAATAAGCTGAGAACTCATATCGGGGCTGAAAAATAAATAAAAGTCGATTTGAAACAGTAAAAAATGCGCGCAGCAAAAAGTGGTGCCCCCCTTTTGCTGCGCGCTTTTTTGCAGGAAAATATATTTTTACTTTCATGTTAGAAAGTCGTTGTATTCTGTTCAGAAACTTCCAACTTCCGGATCAACTGGAATTCATGTATAACCATTGCCAGTCCAACTGCAAAAGATAACACATCCGCAACCGGACTCGCATAAAGAATTCCCTTAATTCCCCAGAAACGCGGGAAAAGCAAAAGCAAAGGAAGCAGGAATAAAATCTGTCTTGTCAGAGAAAGAAACGTTCCCTTATATGCTTTTCCGATCGAACTGAAAAACGTCGAGGAAATCGGCTGCATAAAATTAAGCCATGTAAACAGCAGAAAAATCCGGAAATAGTTTACACCAAAATCAAAATATTCTTTGCTTCCGCTGCCAAACAGACCGAGGATCTGTCGCGGAAAAATCTGAAACAGCAGAAAGGATACAATGGATACAATGGCACCGACCGTAATCGCCAGACGATACGATTCCTTTACCCGGTTGTACTGTTTTGCACCGTAGTTAAAACTCTGGATCGGCTGGCTGCCCTGTGACAGGCCGATAATCACGGAAAAGTAAAGCTGGTTGACTTTCATGACAATTCCGGAACAGGCAATCGGAATTGACTCTCCGTAAACGGACTGTGCACCGTAATGCTTTAGCAGGTTGTTCATCGTAATCTGCACGATCATCATGGCAACCTGGTTGATGGCAGAAGCCATGCCAAGTGAGCAGATCTGTGCCAGATGGGAAGCATTCGGCCGGAAATGCTCGGAGTGCAGGGTTACTGTGCGGTAGTGTGACAGATAGCAGACCGCAATAATCGCAGAGATGACCTGACCGATCACGGTTGCCGCTGCAGCACCGTACATGCCCCAGTGGAATCCCAGAACAAACACGGCATCCAATACAATGTTGATGACGGCGCCGGAAATGTTTACAAACATCGCCATCTTTGGGCTGCCGTCTGCACGGATTAAGTGTCCGCTTCCGATCGTAAGAATTAAAAAAGGAAAACCGATCGCCGTCACACGGACGTATTGCCGGGCAAGCGGGAGAACATCTGCAGGGGAACCAAATCCGACCAGCAGAGGATTCAAAAATAATTCGGTTATGGCAAAAAGAAGGATGCCAACGGTAAGAAGCATTGTGATGGCGTTTCCGACAAAATAGGGAGCTTTTTCTTTTTTGCCGGCACCCATGTGAAGGTTGAAGCTTGCCGCACCGCCGATTCCAAACAGAAGTCCAAGTCCTGTGCACATCATGGCAAGTGGGAATGCAATGTTGGTAGCGGCATTGCCGAGTGTGCCGACCGCATTTCCGATAAAAAGCTGGTCTGCAATGTTGTATACCGCACTGACAAGCATGGCGATAATGCTCGGTACGGAAAAGCGCAGAATCAGCGAAGAAATTTTGTCCACGGCAAGTGGATTTTGTTGTTCTGAAGTCATATGTTTCGCCCTTTCTTATGTTAATATCTGTATTTGCTTTTATATGGCAAACTTATATTATTATAGCTTTTTTCCTGTTTTTTTTCAATGAAGCCGGGCAGCAGAAAAATAAAATGGAAATTTTTGTAATTTTGAAACTTTTATGCGTGATGAATGGTCTAATAGATAGAAACAAAAAACAAGGAGGAACATAAAATGAGTAAACTTAGTAGTGTATTAAAAAAGACAGGTATTGCGGTAGCTGCTGCGGCAATGCTGGTGACAATGGGAGCAGGAACGGTGGTTACACAGGCAAAAACAAGTCTGCCGGTTTATAAAGTATCGCTGGCAAAGAAGTATACCGATCACCAGAAAGACAAACGGATGGAAGCCAGCGTAAAGATTCCGAAAGTGAAAATTACAGGTACAGACGGAAAAGTCATGAAAAGCGAAAGTGAAAAACTGAATGCTGCCATTTCCAGTTATCAGAATAAATTTATCAAAGATTATAAAAAAGATGTGGCAGCCATAAAGAAGGGAGAGAAGGGAAACGAGAGCCTTACTTCCGGATATAAGGTTGTAACCGACAACGACAAGCTGTTTTGCCTGCGGATTGATACGGTAATTGCTATGGGCGGCTCCCAGAGTTATGCAAAGATTTTCAGTGTGGATAAAAAATCCGGAAAACAAATCACTCTGAAAAATCTGTTCAAAAAAGGAAGCGGCTATATTGACCGGATTTCCGACAATATCAAAGAACAGATGCGGGCACAGATGAAAGAGAATGCAGATGTTACCTATTTTGTGGACGATGAAAACAATAAGTTCAATTTCAAGTCCATCAGCAATAAGACAAATTTCTATGTCAATGAGAAGGGAAAACTTACCCTTGTATTTGACAAGTATGAAGTAGCACCGGGATATATGGGAATGGTCGAATTTTCCATTCCGACAGGTGAGATTGTAGATATGGTTACAAACGGATATCTGAAATAAAAGGCAAATAGAAAAAATGGCTCTGTGGGCAAATCCCACAGAGTCATTTTTTCTATTTGGTGCAAATGAAGAGGATGCAATTTCTGATTTTTATGGTATACTGTCTGTAGAAAATAAAATGACGTGAGAGTATACCTATGAAAAACACGACAGGCCATAGGCTTAAATATGTTGGAATATGCAGGTGTAGGGGATTGAAGCATGCAGTTCGTGTTGACTAATTTGTATAACAGCTGATAAAATGATTGGGAAAATTACGGTATCTGATTCATTCATCTGCAGAGCATTTGGTGAAAAAGATACGACGGTAATTGTGTTGAACAATTTTAATATAAATGAATAAAAACTCTGACGGCAAGGATGATCCGAGCAGGAATAGTTAAGAAATAAGGATTTACAGAACCATCTTTCTGACAGATTGCCCGAAAGATGGTTTTTTGCGTTGAAAATAACAGGAGGATAGCATGTTAAAGGTAGCAGTATACGGAAAGGGCGGTATTGGAAAATCCACAGTGACTTCCAATCTTGCAGCAGCTTTTGCAAATATGGGAAAACGTGTCATTCAGATCGGATGCGATCCGAAAGCGGATTCCACCATTAATTTACTTGGTGGTGAGCCACTTCGTCCGGTAATGAATTATATGAGGGAAGAGGACGAGGAGCCGGATGAGCTGGCGCAGATTTCAAAGGAAGGCTATGGAGGAATCCTCTGCATTGAGACGGGCGGACCGACACCGGGACTTGGCTGTGCGGGGCGTGGAATTATTGCGACTTTTCAGCTTCTTGAAGATATGGAACTATTCGAACATTATAAACCCGATGTGGTTTTGTATGATGTATTAGGTGATGTTGTGTGCGGTGGATTTGCAGCACCGATTCGTGAGGGATATGCGGATAAGGTTCTGATCGTTACATCCGGTGAAAAAATGGCACTGTATGCTGCCAACAATATTTCCAGTGCAGTCAGAAATTTTGAGGATCGCAGTTATGCCCGGGTATTTGGCATCGTGTTAAATCACAGAAATGTGGAAAATGAGAAAGAAAAAGTACAGGCATTTTCAGAAAAGATCGGGGTGCCGATTGTGGGAGAAGTGCCGCGAAGTAATGAAATTATTCACTGGGAAGAGCAGGGAAAGACTGTGATTGAAGGAGATCCGGCCTCTGAAATCAGCAGATGTTTCTTTGATCTTGCCACATTGTTATGGAAAGAAGAGGAAAACGCATGAGACAGGAAGCATATTTTTGTACGGTAAAAGAGCTGGATGAGCTTGGAAAAAATAACATTCCCAGACAGCTTATTTCCCATACACATCTGATCTACAGTTCCCCTGCAACGCTGGCATTCAATTCTCCGGGAGCAGAAGGATTTGGTGTCAAACGTGCAGGTCTGGCGGTTCCGGATTCTGTTATGTTGATCGTGTCTCCGGGATGCTGTGGCCGCAATACCTCGGTGCTTAGTTCGATGCGGGCCTATCAGGACCGTTTTTATTATCTGTTGATGGATGAGACGGATATTGTGACCGGAAGGCACCTGAAAAAGATCCCTAAGGCAGTAGCGGAAATATGCGAAGGACTTAAGAAAAAGCCGTCTGTTGTGATGATATGTATTACCTGTGTGGATGCGCTGCTTGGCACGGATATGGAGCGTGTCTGTCACAAGGCAGAGGAATATGCAGGGGTTCCGGTAAGGCCATGTTATATGTATGCACTGACCAGAGAGGGCAGAAAACCACCGATGGTGCATGTGCGGCAGTCCGTTTATTCGTTGCTGGAACCGAAAAAGAAAAAAGGAAACGTAGTGAATTTACTGGGATATTTTTCACCGCTTACGGATGACTGTGAGCTGTATGATCTGCTTCATGGGGCAGGAGTAAAAACAATCCATGAGATTTCCAGGTGCAAGGATTATGCACAGTATCAGACCATGTCGGAAGCAAATTTTAATCTGGTACTGCATCCGGAAGCGCGCTTTGCGGCAGAGGATTTTCATGACCGGCTGAAAATTCCATATATCGAGCTGCGCAGATTATATCAGATCGATAAAATTGCCAGTCAGTATCGTGCTTTTGCCGCTGCACTGGGTGTGGAATTTGAGGATGAAATACCGCGTAAGGCAGCAGAGGAGGCGGTAGAAAAATTCCGGGAAATACATCCGGATGCAGTATTTGCCGTCGGAGAATGGATGAACGGAGATCCGTTCGAACTGGCACTTGCATTGGTACACTATGGATTTCGTGTGTCGGAGATTTATGGAACATTATCCGGTGAAAACTTTGTCTATGTAAAACAACTGGCAAAAATCAGTCCGGATACGAAAGTTTTTTCCAATCTGGAACCGACCATGCTGTATTATGACAAAAGTCAGTCCGGCGTCAATATGACCATAGGAAAAGATGCCGGCTATTATCATAAAGAATGTTCCAATGTGCTCTGGAATGAAGAACGGCAGCCATACGGTTATGCCGGTGTGCGCAGACTGTTTGAGGCATTGGCGGAGGTATAACACAATGAGAGGACTGAGAAAATATCTGACACCATTTGCACCGGATCAGTCAGGTGCGGTGTCTGTATTATATGAATTTGGCGGTATTATCGTCATTTGCGATGCCGGTGGTTGTACCGGAAATATCTGTGGATTTGATGAGCCGCGGTGGTTTGAGAGCAAAAGCGCACTGTTTAGTGCAGGGCTTCGCGATATGGATGCAATTCTCGGCCGTGATGACAGGCTGGTGGCAAAGCTTGCGGATGCAGTGACAAAACTGGATGCAAAGTTTGCAGCAATTATCGGGACGCCGGTTCCGGCCGTTATCGGAACGGATTACCATGCCTTAAAGCGTATGACGGAGAAAAAAGTGGATCTGCCGATTCTGACTGTGGATACGGATGGAATGGAATTGTATGACAAGGGGGAAGAAAAAGCCTGGAAGGAACTGTTTTTGGTATTTGCAGGTGAAAAAGAAGACGTGATTTTGGGCAGAATCGGGATACTTGGCATGACACCACAGGATATCAGTGATCTGCGTGCAGCAGACCGTATCCGGGAGCGTTTTGCGGCAGAAGGAAAAACTGCTGTCTGCTTTGGAATGGGAAATGGACTTGATGATGTAAAATCGGTTTCCAATGTGGAAAAAAATATCGTGGTATCGCCGGCTGCTTTAGAGGCAGCGAAATATCTGGAACGAACATATGGAACACCGTACGAGACAGGCTATCCGCTGGTGGATGAACTGGTTTACGATATGGATTATCATGGGAAAAAGGTACTTATTGTACAGCAGCAGGTGATCGGATCTGCAATCCGGGAAGAAATACAAAAAAAAGCAAAGGATGCACAGGTGACAGTTGCAAGTTGGTTTATGATAAAGCCAGAGCTTTGCAGTGATACAGATCTGCATCTGCGGGATGAAGAAGATTATATAAGGCTGGTGGAAAACATGGAATATGATGTGATTTACGCTGATCCATGTATGAAGCGTATGACACCGGAATTTGACGGAATCTTTGTGGATACGATACATTTTGCGGTGTCGGGGCATCTTGCAGAGATGAGATAACAGTTGCCGGTGGTCTTGTAAGATGTGACCCGCAATAAGGGCGTGTACGATTGGAGAAAAGTGTGTATAAGAATGAGATGACCTGGCGCATCCGGGTATACGGTATCGTTCAGGGTGTTGGTTTCCGGCCAACGGTAAGCCGCCATGCGACAAACCATGGAATTTACGGAACTGTTTGCAATAAAGGACCCTATGTGGAAATTTATGCACAGGGGACAAAAGAACAGATCGATGGATTTTTAAACAGTCTGAAAGAACATCCACCGAAGCGTGCGGCTGTTTTGAAGATAAATACAGAGAATATCACCGCAGATACAACAGAACAGTTTGAACATTTTGACATTATCGAAAGTGAAAAAACAAAAGGGGAAATCTTTATTTCCCCGGATATTGCAATCTGCGATGAGTGCAAGGAAGAAATGTTTGACCCGAAAGACAGACGGTATCTGCATCCGTTTATCAACTGCACCTGCTGTGGACCAAGGCTTACGATTCTGGATGCTCTGCCGTATGACAGGGAACGCACAAGTATGAAAGAGTTTCCGATGTGCCCGGACTGTGCAAAAGAATACACGGATGAGAAAACCAGGCGGTATGACGCGCAGCCGGTGTGCTGCAACCAATGTGGACCACAGGTGTATCTGATCGGCAGACCCGAGCGGGGACGTGCCGCAATTACATATACACGCCGGCTTATTCGTGAAGGCAAAATTGTAGCAATCAAGGGAATCGGAGGGTTTCATCTGTGCTGTGATGCTACAAATGAAGAAGTGGTCTGCCGTCTTAGAACATTAAAAAACCGCCCGGCCAAGCCCTTTGCAGTTATGGCAAAAGATGAATCGGTTGTAAAACGGGAATGTGTGGTGACGCCGGAGCAGGAGGCGATTCTTACCGGACATCAGAAACCGATTCTGTTACTGGACAGACGAAGCGATGGCGGGCTGGCATCTTCGGTGGCACCGAACAATCCAAAAGTTGGTGTGATGCTTCCATATGCACCGGTGCAGTTATTGATTTTTCAGTATGATGATGGTATCGAGATGCCGGATCTTCTGGTGATGACCAGTGGAAATACTTCCGGTGCACCGATCTGTCGTGAGGATGAGGAAGCTGTTGCCGAATTATCCCATTTGTGTGATGCGATGCTGTCACATAACCGCAAAATCAGGATACGGGCAGATGATACGGTGATGGATTTTTACAGAAATGAACCGTACATGATCCGGCGTTCCAGAGGCTATGCACCGCTGCCGTTTATGACAAAAGCAGACTGGAAAGGACAGGTGCTCGCGGTTGGCGGGGAATTGAAAAATACCTTTTGCATAGGTGTGGACAACAGGTTTTATCCGTCACCATATGTGGGAGATCTGGAGGACTTAAGAACGGTAAAGGCATTGCAGGAGACAATACACCGGTTTCAGACATTGCTGGAAGTAAAGCCACAGGCTGTGGTCTGTGATCTGCACCCAAAATACAATTCTACGGTTGTAGCGGAAGAACTTGGATATCCGGTGATAAGAGTGCAGCATCATTATGCACACATATTATCGTGTATGACAGAAAATGACTGTCATGATCCGGTCATCGGAGTCGCTTTTGACGGAACCGGATATGGAACGGATGGCACGATCTGGGGCGGAGAGATCCTGCTGGCGGATTATGGGAATTTTACAAGATTCGGAAGTATTACCCCGTTTTTACAGATGGGGGGCGATGCTTCTGCAAAAGAGGGCTGGCGTATTGCGGTCTCTATGATTTACGGATATACGAAAGATCGCAAAAGGGCATGGGAGATCATGGAAACACTGGGTCTTTGCAGCGAACAGGAAAGCAGGGTACAGTTCACCATGGCAGACCGGAAGATTAATGCGGTGGCTTCAACCAGTGCAGGACGGCTTTTTGATGCCGTCAGTGCGATACTCGGGATCAGGCGCAGGTCAGGATTTGAAGGGGAAGCATCGACGGCATTGCAGTTTGCAGCAGAGGCATACGAGCAGCAGAACCTCTCAAATATCTCACAGGAGCAAAAGGAAAATAAGGATATACTGCTGCATGAAACAAAAGAGCGTTTCGTTTTAAATACACAGATGTTGGTGCAGCAGATTACAGAAGCAAAAATGCGGGGCGAAGACACCGGGATGCTGGCATATCGGTTTCATCAGGTACTGGCAGAAATGATTACAGCTGCCTGTATCAAAGCAAAAGAAAGCAGTGGCAGGGATAAAGTTGCCTTAAGCGGTGGCGTATTCCAAAACCGGTTACTGCTGCGTCTGACAGAAGAACGACTGTTACAGGAAGGATTCGAAGTGCTGCGGCACCGTATGATTCCGCCGAATGACGGAGGAATTGCAATCGGACAGGCAGCATATGGGATGTATCAATTACAGAAATAGGAGGATAAAAAGATGTGTGTAGGTTTATCAGCTAAGGTAGTAAAAATCAGTAATGGCACGGCGGTCATTGATGCAGGCGGTGCCAAAAGAGAGGTTTCTTCCCAGCTTCTGGAAGATCTGGAGCCGGGAGATTATGTTATGGTGCATGCAGGTGTAGCAATTGCAAAAATCACCGATGAGGATGACAGTGAAACCGAGCAGCTCATGGAGGAATTTTTATAATGAAAACAGCCAGAGAGATCATTGAAAATTATGATGGCCCGGATGTGCGGATCATGGAAGTGTGCGGTACGCACACACATGAGATTTTCCGGCTGGGAATCCGTAAACTGCTGCCAAAACAGGTAGAATTGATTTCCGGACCGGGATGTCCGGTATGTGTAACACCGGTTAGTTTTATAGATGAAGCTATTTATCTGGCATTGGAAAAAGGAGTTACAATCTGTACATTTGGTGATCTGGTGCGAGTGCCGGGAACCAATATGAGCCTTGCGGGAGCCAGAGAACAGGGAGCGAAAATCCATGTTGTGTATTCTCCGGCAGATGCCGAAAAATATGCTGGAGAACATCCGGATGAGCAGGTGACATTTCTGTCGGTCGGATTTGAGACAACGACACCGGCAGGATGTCTTTCCGTAAAGGCGGCAAGAGAAGATGGACTGGATAATTACTCTATATTGGTGGCAAACAAAACCATGCCTCAGGCGTATGAGGCATTAAAGGACAGTGCAGATGTATTTTTATATCCGGGACATGTCAATGCCATTACGGGAACACGTCTTTGCGAAGCTCTGACCGAAGAAGGGGTCAGCGGTGTTGTGGCAGGATTTACGGCAAAAGAACTGATGACAGCACTGGCGGTTGCGCTGGTAAAATTCCAGGAAGGAAAGCCATTTTTTGTAAACTGCTATCCGCGAGTGGTGACACAGGATGGAAGCAGGGAGGCACAGCTGCTTGTAGATGAGATGATGGAAGCCTGTGACTGCGAATGGAGAGGGCTGGGTGTTATTCCGAAATCCGGCATGAAATTAAGACAGGAGTGGCAGGAGTTCGATGCACGTCTCAAATATCAGATGCCGAAAATTGAAGGAAAACCAAATCCGGCCTGCCGCTGTGGCGATGTACTTCAGGGGAAATGCAAACCATCCGATTGTAAAGTATTTGGAAAAGGCTGTACACCGCAGCATCCGATCGGCGCCTGCATGGTGTCCGGTGAGGGAGCCTGCTCTGCATATTATCAGTATTCATAAGAAAGAAGGAAAAAACATCATGGAAAATAAAACAGTAACGATGGCACATGGTGCCGGTGGAAAGCAGACATCCGAATTGATTGATCAGGTGTTTAAGGCACATTTTGTAAACAATGATCTGACGGCAGATGATGCAGCGGTATTAGTTCCGCCGGCAGGAAGAATGGCAGTATCTACAGATGGGTTTATTGTATCTCCGGCATTTTTTCCGGGGGGAAATATCGGCAAACTGTCTATCTGCGGAACGGTAAATGATCTTGCCTGTATGGGTGCAAAACCGCTTTATCTTACCTGCGCTTTTGTAATTGAAGAGGGATTTCCAATGGAAAAACTCGAAGAAATCGCAGCTGCCATGGAAAAAACAGCAAAAGAGGCCGGAGTACATATTGTATCGGGAGATACAAAGGTTGCCGGAAAAGGACAGGTGGATGGAATTTTTATCACCACGACCGGAATGGGGGAGATCGAAGAAGGAGTGACCGTCGGCGGAGAACTGGCAAAGCCCGGAGATGCAATCATCGTAACCGGTGATATCGGACGGCACGGATGTACAATCCTGTTAGAGCGGGAAGATTTTGGCATCGATGCGGATGTGACCAGTGACTGTGCACCTTTGTGGAAGACCGTAAAGGCAGTCATGGATACCACACACAACCTGCATGTGATACGTGATGCGACCAGAGGCGGCGTGGGAACAGTCCTGTATGAGATCGCAGGTCAGAGCAGCGTAGGCATCCGTTTAAATGCAGAGGCTGTTCCGGTACGGCCGGAAGTAAAAGGAGTCTGCGGGATGCTTGGACTTGAGCCTTTATATCTGGCATGCGAAGGAAGACTTGTCATCATGGCACCAAAGGAAGAGGCAGAGGGCATTGTAGAAACATTGAAAAAATGTCCATATTCCGCAGATGCAGCTATTATTGGTGAAGTGATCGCAGAGGAACCGGGAAGAGTTATAATGGAGACGGAAATCGGCACACAGGCACTGCTTCCACAGCCGGGGGGAGAGCTTTTACCAAGAATCTGTTAACAGGAGGAGTCAGGGCATGGAAACCAGAGTGGCAGTTATTTCAATTATTGTAGAACAGGAGGATGCCATTGAAGAATTAAATATCCTTCTTCATGAAGCACGTCAGTACATTGTAGGCAGAATGGGCATACCATACCGCGCAAAAGGAATCAGCATCATAAGCATTGTCATTGATGCACCACAGGACACGATCAGTGCACTTTCCGGAAAAATCGGACATTTAAAAGGCGTATTCGCAAAGACTGCATATTCGAATGTCATTACTCCGGCAGAAGGGGGAACACAGGATTGATCAGGATAGCAGTATATGGAAAAGGCGGAATCGGAAAATCCACTACCGTTTCAAATGTAGCGGCTGCATTGGCAGAAATGGGGCTTAAGGTGATGCAGATCGGATGCGATCCGAAAGCAGATTCTACCATATTGCTCCGTCATGGAGAGGCTGTGCCGGCCGTGCTCGACTTATATAATGAGAAAAAGCAGGCGTTGCAGCTGGAGGATATGATATGCATTGGGTATAACGGTGTTATCTGTGTGGAGGCCGGTGGACCGACACCGGGACTTGGCTGTGCCGGCCGTGGTATCATCACGGCACTGGAAAAGTTAAAAGAGCTTGGCGCATATGATGTATACAAACCGGATGTGGTTTTATATGATGTACTCGGAGATGTGGTATGCGGTGGATTTTCCATGCCGATGCGGGGCGGTTATGCGGACAAAATATTTATTATTACCTCCGGGGAAAACATGGCAATTCATGCAGCTGCAAATATTGCCATGGCAGTGGAAAATTTTAAAAACCGTGGATATGCCGGGCTTGGCGGACTCATTTTAAATCGCAGGGATGTCCCGCGGGAAGAGGAAAAAGTGGCAGAACTGGCAGACGATTTTCACACAGCTGTTATTGGTACACTATCACACAGCGGGCAGGTGGCACTGGCAGAGGAGCAGAAAAAAACATTGATGGAGTGTTATCCAACAGGTGAAATGGCAGACGAATACCGTGCGCTTGCCATGCAGATGTATCGCATATGCGGTGGCATTCTGGAAGCGAAAAGCGATAAGGTAAGGTCCGGATATATACAGGAGGAAGCGTAATGTTACGTCGTGTGGGGGAAACCGTTGATTCGAAAGATGCTGTGGTAAAAATAAAAGATGCCTCATTTCCAACACCATTTGTTTCGGCACTAGAGTATAATTCGCCGGTGCATGGCAACTGGAATATTGTGCATACGGGAATGCAGGTTCCGGAATCTATCCAGATCTATGTCTGTGCGGATAACTGTATGCGTGGTGTTGTACTGACTGCGGCAGAAATGAATGCAGCAGACCGTTTTTCTTTTGTTCTTGTGGAGGAGCAGAATCTGCTAAGCGGCAATCTGGAGGATATTACCATCGAGGGTGTGACGGATGTGTTGAATAAACGGAAGGACCATCCTGAGGCGGTTCTGCTTTTTACCGTTTGTCTGCATCATTTTGTGGGAAGTAATCTGAACTATATTTACAGGGAACTAGAGCATCGTTTTCCTGACATCTGCTTTATCCGCTGTTATATGGACCCGATTATGCAAAAACATGGACTGACACCGGACCAGAAGCTGCGGAAAGCAATGTATGATCCTCTTTTGGGCTGTGAGCCGGACGCTAAAACAGTATCTGTCTTTGGCAGTGATTTTGTTCTGGATGAGAACAGTGATATTAAGCGTCTGTTAAAACGATATGATTATAAGGTGCTGGAACTGCCCGGATGTAAAACCTGGCAGGAACTGTTGGATATGAGCAGGGGATGCCTGTTTATCGACTGCTATCCGGCTGGAAAATACGGGATGGAGGCACAGGCAGGCCGCCTGGGACGAAAATCTCTGTATCTGCCCGGTAGTTTTGACTATGATGAGATCAGAAAGCAGTTAAAGCAGCTGACCGATGCACTCGGACTGCCGGAACTGACAGAAGATGAGCTGGCCCGCGAGCAGGAGTCCTGTGAGGAGGCTCTGGCAAAAGCAAAAAATCTGATCGGGGATATGCCGGTCACTCTGGATTATCTGTATCATCCAAGACCACTTGGACTGGCAAAACTGCTTCTGACACATGGCTTTTGTGTGAAAGCTGTTTATCTGGACAGTATCAGTCCGGAAGAAAAAGCAGATTTTTTCTGGCTGCAGGAGCATGCACCGGAACTTGAGCTGATCGCAACGATTCAGGTGAAGATGCGTGTACTGCCAAGAGGTGCAAGCGGGGAAGTGCTGGCAATCGGACAGAAAGCGGCCTATTTTGGCCGAAGCCGTCACTTTGTCAATCTGGTACAGGGAGAAGGTCTGTATGGATTTGACGGTATTCGAAGAACCGCAGAGCTGATGATGGATGCATATCTCAATGAAAAGGATACAGAAAAACTTGTTGTACAAAAAGGATGGGGGTGTGAGTGCTGTCTATGAGACAATCTTATCGAATGATACCGGTTTATACGGCCGATGTGTCAGGGGTCTGTTCTGCACTGTATGAACTTGGCGGAATGACAGTTATGCATGATCCTTCCGGATGCAACTCTACTTACAATACGCATGATGAAATCCGCTGGTACGATCAGGACAGTCTTATTTTTATCTCGGGACTTACAGAAATTGACGCGATCATGGGAAATGACAGAAAATTTATTGATGATATCGAGTATGCAGCCCGTGAACTGCATCCCAAATTTATCGCGCTGGCAGGTTCGCCTATTCCATTTATGAATGGTACGGATTTTCCTGCAATTGCGCGTGTGATTGAGACAGAAACCGGAATTCCGGCATTTTCCGTGCCGACGAACGGGATGAATGATTATGTGTATGGAGCGGGCATTGCACTCGAAGAAATCGCAAAGCGGTTTGTCAGAGAACCGGACAGGCAGGAGAATAGAGATCCCTCTTCGCGCACGGTAAATCTGTTAGGTGTGACACCACTTGATTTCGGACCACAGAAAAATGCAGAAACCTTAAAAGAGAATCTGCAGAAATACGGATGGCAGGTTATGTCTGTGTGGGCGATGGGCGATGATTTGAAAACGTTGCAAAGATCAGCGGAGGCAGACGTTAATCTGGTTGTTTCGGCAGTAGGACTCCGTGTGGCAAAGATACTCTGGGAGAAGTACAAAATACCATATGTGATCGGAACACCAAACGATTGGCTGGCAGAAGATATTTCAAATGCACTGGAGCGTGCAGCCACACGGCAGGCAGAGCCGGCGGTTGTATATTTGCAGAACCGCATGCAGCAGGAGGCAGATATTACGCTGGTCGGAGAACCTGTCACTATGGGATCATTAGCAGCAGGGATTGAAAAAAGATATGGTCGTGCCGCCCGCGTACTGTGTCCGTTAAAGGAATGTGCGGATTTGCTCGGTGAAAAAGATAAAATGGTGCTTGGAGAGGAAGCGATGGAAGAGGCACTTAAAAGTGCAGGGATCATTGTGGCAGATCCTCTGTATCGTCCGATCTGTCCGGGGGACAGTATTTTTTATGAATTACCGCATGTGGCATTTTCGGGGAGAATATATTTTTGAGAATACTATTGTTAGGATGCAATTTGCAATCTGCGATGATGAAAAATCTATAGGCTTGATATTAGAAGAAAAAATAAAGAAATTATTACCGGATGCAGTGATAGAAACATATTTATCGGGTGATGAACTGATTGCAAGTGGTTGTAAGCAGGATATGCTCTTTTTGGATATCCAGATGCCGGGAAAGAATGGGATGGAAACGGCAAGGATTCTGCGTCAGAAGGATGACGAAGTGGACGTTGCTGCATAAACCAGTTGACAGATTCCTTTCGGAAGTATAATATAAAGACAAATTTCATAGGATATAAAAAACAAAGGGCGATGTTGTTCAGACACTGCCCCTTTTTTTATTCGAAAACAGGAGGGATGAGGTTATGGAAAAGTTAAATGATGTGATTACAGCAATTGACGATTTTGTCTGGGGACCGGTCATGCTGATTCTGCTTGTGGGGACCGGAATTTTCCTTACGATCCGCACGCGGTTTCTGACATGGAGAAATCTCGGTTATGCACTCAAAAGTACGTTAAGCAAAGAGGCGCGGACGAAAAGCCGTGGCGAGGGCGATGTGTCTCCGTTTTCGGCACTGACCACAGCACTTGCCGCCACAATCGGAACGGGCAACATTGTGGGGGTTGCGACGGCGATGGTTTCCGGTGGCCCGGGAGCTTTGGTCTGGATGTGGATCTCTGCTGCATTTGGTCTGACGTCGAAGTTCAGTGAATGTATGCTGGCGATCAAATACCGTGAGATCAATGCCAAAGGGGAGATGAGCGGCGGCCCGATGTACACGATGAAAAAGGCACTGAAGAATAAAAGATTTGGAGCGGTTCTTGCGTGGTTATTTGCCCTCTTTGCTGTGATTGCTTCGTTTGGAATCGGCAATATGACACAGGGAAATTCGATTTCCGGTGCATTACATACGACATTTCATGTGCCGACCCATCTGACCGGAATTGTGATTACGGTGCTTGCCCTGCTGATCATTGTCGGCGGTATCAAATCCATTTCAAAGGTTTCTTCGGTGGTCGTTCCGCTGATGGCGATTTTTTATGTGATCTGTGGCGTTATTGTCATTATCGGAAATATTTCGAATCTGCCGGCAGGCATTTTGATGATTTTTCAGATGGCATTTTCGGTAAAAGCGGTAGGCGGCGGTCTGTGCGGAACGATTGTCGCTTCCATGATGAATGCAATGCGTTATGGTGTGGCAAGAGGTGTATTTTCCAACGAAGCCGGTATGGGATCTGCGGCAATTACGGCAGCGGCTGCAACGACGGATAACCCGGTGCGTCAGGGATATATCAATATGACGGGAACCTTCTGGGATACGATTGTTGTCTGTACGATTACAGGACTTGCGATTGCCTCTTCCGGTGTCCTTGGCATGACCGATGCTGCCGGGAATATGCTGACCGGTTCGGATGTTACAATTGCGGCATTTGAGACGGTTCTGGGATCGGCCGGGGGCTGGCTTGTGACAATCGGGATTACATTGTTTGCGTTTTCTACAATACTCGGCTGGGAGTATCACGGGGAAAAAGCATTTGAATATCTGCTGGGAACGCACCGGTTTAATATGGTATACCGCCTTGTTTTTTCCTTTGTTGTGTATTTCGGATGTACACAGACACTGAATCTGGTATGGAGTTTCTCGGATATTGCCAATGCGCTGATGGCAATCCCGAATCTGATCTGTATGCTCCTGCTCAGTGGTGAAATTGCAAAGGATATTCGGGAGTTTCAGAAAGAAATTCATAAATATAATTAAAAAATGTAAGGTTATTCTTTGCTATCAGCCCGAAGCGTAGTATAATGTAGTTATCTGAATTTTATAGACATGGAGGTTAGGAAATTATGCAGATGGAACAGCTACGCAAAGATATGATGGCAGCGATGAAAGCGCGCGACAAGGAACGGAAGGATGCAATTTCGTCTCTGGTTTCGGCAGTGAAGAAAAATGCCATTGATGCCGGATGCAGAGATGACATTCCGGAGGATATGGTCAATGCCACAATCATGAAGGAATTAAAGACCGTTCAGGAACAGATCGATTCCTGCCCGGCAGACCGTACCGATTTGCTGGAGGAGTACAGAAAACGTTATGACATTATGAAAGAATATGCACCGAAGATGCTTTCGAAAGAGGAAGTGACTGCGATTGTTAAGGAAAAGTTTGCAGATGTGATTGCAACGAAGAACAAGGGACAGATCATGAAGACGATTATGCCGGAGCTGAAAGGAAAGGCAGACGGAAAGGTGATCAATGAAGTTGTTACAGAGATGTGCAACGCATAAAGGAGAAGAAACATGAGATTGTATATGCCGACGAAGGTATTTTTTGGCAGCGGTTGTGTTTCGGAAAACGGTGCAGAGTTAAAAGCATTAGGAAGCAGAGCCATGATTGTGACGGGAAAACATTCCAGCCGCATCAATGGTTCGCTTGCAGCAGTTGAACAGGCATTGCAGGCAAACGGGCAGACCTATGTGATTTTTGATGAGATCGAAGAGAATCCTTCTGTGGAGACCGTGGCTGTGGCAGCGGGCATTGCAGTAAAAGAACAGGTGGATTTCTTTGTGGCTGTGGGAGGCGGTTCTCCGATGGATGCGTCCAAGGCGATTTCGCTTCTGGCAGCGAATCCATCGGCAATCGATCATGCAGAGGAGCGTCTTTATCATCCGGAGCCGATGCAGGGCTATCCGGTTGCAGCAGTCCCGACCACATCCGGTACGGGATCGGAAGTGACGCCTTATGCGATTCTGACACGGCACGACTTACATACCAAGCAGTCAATCGCACACAAATGGTTTGCGGATCTGGCATTTGTGGATGCCGGATATTTAAAGACTTCTTCTTATGAGAATATGGTCAGCACCTGTGTGGATGCGCTGGCACATCTGATTGAGTCATATCTGAATACTAATGCAAATGCATATAACCGGATATATTCAGCGGAAGGTCTTCGGATCTGGGGCAGTGCAAAGGAATACCTGCTTTCTTCCGGGATTAAGATTCCGGATGAAGGATACGAAACATTCATGCATGCATCGGTTGTGGCAGGTATGGCGATTGCACATACCGGTACCAGTATTCCGCACGGATTAAGTTATCCGGTCACATATGAGCTTGGCATTCCGCATGGAAAGGCAGTCGGATTTTTCCTGCCGGGATTTTTGCGTTTTTACAATAATCAGAAGCGGGTGGCAGAGGTGCTTGAGCTGCTTGGGTTTGAGAACCGGGCTGAATTTATCGCCTATCTGGACAAGCTGCTGGGCAAACCACAGATCCCGGAGGAACTGTGGGAGGAGGATGTGCTAAAACTGTTGCAGAATCCTGCCAAGTTAAAGAACTATCCGTTTGAGATGACGGAAGAAATTCTGAAAAAATATCTAAACAAATGAGAACCCGTTTGAGGAGGAAACTTATATGATACAAAAGTTGATTGAAAAGTTAAATAAGAAGAGATTAAAAGAACGAATTTCTTCTGCAATTGTGATGGTGGCCCTGATTGTTAGCATTTCCGGTGTTGTGGGAGCCGTATCCGGAATTGTGGTCAACAACCGCTATAATTATGCATTGAAAAATTACGGTTTTTCACAGGGGGATATCGGCAAGATGATGATTACGTTTGCCGATACGAGAAGTTATCTGCGTGCTGCGATCGGATATCAGGATGAAAACCTTGTGAACAGCTGCGCAGAAAATTATGAGAAGAAGAAGGAATCCTGTCAGCAGTATACCAAAGAGGTAAAAAATACGGTTTCATCTGCGGATGAGGAGAAAATTTATAATAGTATCACAGAAAAACTGAACGATTATTTTGACACCTGTGATGCTGTACTGGAAAAAGGAAAGAATACACAGGATATTGATGCGCGCCATGAAGCACAGCAGATGGCACAGGATCAGGTGGCACCGATCTATGAGGAGATTTATCAGGATATGGTGAAACTGATGGATGCAAATACCGAGCATGGAGATAAGTTAGAGAAAATTCTTACAATGGTAGAATTGATCACACTTATTGCAATTATTGCGGTTATTGCACTTGCAATTTTTGCAGCCCGCCGGATCGGCAGAGTGCTTGCACAGAATATTGTTGATCCTTTGGATCAGCTGGGTGCTCGTTTTGATACATTTGCAAAGGGGGATCTCTCCAGTGAGTTCCCGGAGATGACATCAGAGGATGAGATTTCCGAGATGGTAGTTGTTGCACGCAAGATGGCAAAGAACCTGGCCGCTGTTATTCAGGATGTCAACCACCGTATGGATCTGATGGCTCACAATGATTATACCGGTGTTTCCAAAATTCCGGAGAAATATATGGGTGAGTTTGCGGCAATGAATGATGCAATCCATGTCATGAACACCGATATGAATGAGACGATGCACCGGATTGAGGAGGCTGCTTCCCAGGTATCTGCAGGTTCTACCAATCTGGCAGAGGGATCACAGACACTGGCAGAGGGATCTACCGATCAGGCAGGTGCAGTGGAAGAACTTCTGGCATCCTTTGCCAATATCACAGAAGGGGTTGAGCACACACATGAGAGTGCACAGGCTTCTTACGAATTATCTGTAAAATATGCACAGGAAGCAGATAAGACACAGAAGGAAATGAATGCAGTTACCGAAGCAATGAAGAGAATCAGCGATATGTCCAAGCAGATTGAGACAATCATCGGACAGATCGAGGAGATCGCGGAGCAGACGAACCTGCTTGCCCTGAACGCATCCATTGAGGCTGCACGTGCAGGAGAAGCCGGCAAGGGCTTTGCCGTAGTTGCATCCCAGATCGGAAAACTTGCGGATGAGAGTGCACAGTCTGCAGTCAATACCCGTGAGCTGATTATGAACTCTATTCAGGAAATCGAAAACGGCAATCAGGCAGTTGATGTGACTTTCCAGACGATTATTTCTCTTGTAGAGGGAATCAATGAAGTGGCAAAGAAATCCCAGGAACTGGCACAGCTTTCCGAGACACAGGCAGAGCAGATCAAGCAGGCAGAGTCCGGTGTAAACCAGATTTCCGAGGTTGTACAGAGCAACGCGGCAATCGCAGAGGAATCTTCCGCAACCAGTCAGGAGCTTTCTGCAGAGTCTGCTTCTCTGAATGATCTGGTGCAGCAGTTCAAGTTAAAATAGTGATACAAAATAAAGGTATAAGAGAGGAACAATCTGGAAAATGGATACGTCGATTTTTATCGGAACATGGTGGTCACTGGTGCCGCCTCTTCTGGCAATCATACTGGCACTTGTCACCAAGGAAGTATACAGTTCCCTGTTTATTGGAGTGGCGGTCGGAGCACTGTTATATACCGGATTTCATCCGTGGAATGCATTCAATGCCCTGTTTTCGATTATGAAAGACAGCATGAATCTGAATATTCTGATTTTTGATGTGCTGCTTGGAATGATTATTGTATTGATGTCAAAATCAGGAGGCTCAGCTGCTTATGGAAGATGGGCCGGCAGCAAGATCAGGTCAAAAAAGAGCGCAATGCTGGCAACCACAGGACTTGGAATGCTGATTTTTGTGGATGATTATTTCAATTGTCTGACCGTCGGATCTGTGATGCGTCCGGTAACTGACCGCTACAAAGTATCCCGCGCAAAACTGGCATATATCATTGATGCGACCGCTGCGCCGGTCTGCATCATTGCGCCGATTTCCAGCTGGGCGGCAGCCGTCAATTCGTATGTTCCGAAAGATGCCGGGATTACGGGATTTCAGCTGTTTCTGCGAACAATTCCGTACAATCTCTATGCGATTCTGACGATTGTCATGGTATTTTTTGTGATTATTGCAGGTTTTGATTTCGGACTCATGAAAAAACATGAGGAGAATGCTGCAAAAGGAGATCTGTTTACCAGCGGCGGGGAAGAGTTTGAAAAGGTTAAGGAAGAAGATATTTCTTCCAACGGAAAAGTGATTGATCTGCTTCTTCCGGTGATTGTTCTGATCGGTTCTGCAATTGGTGCCATGATCTATACCGGATTTCTGGGCGGTGCGACCGATGTGGTCAGTGCATTTGCAGGATGTGATGCGGAGACCAGCCTGATTTTTGCAACCATGGTCACGGTCTTTGTCATGCTGTTTTTGTATCTTCCGCGAAAGGTGGTTACGTTTAAAGGATTCATGGAGAGTTTTGTGGAAGGCTTTAAGCTGATGATCCCGGCGATCGGAATACTGATATTTGCCTGGACCTTAAAGGGAATGGGAGATGCTCTGCAGATTGGTACATTTGTGGAATCCATCGTTGGAACGAGTGCTTCTGCAAGCCTGTTCCTTCCGGCTGTTTTGTTTGTTGTTGCAGTGTTCCTTGCGTTTTCTACCGGAACAAGCTGGGGAACATTTGCGATTCTTGTTCCGATTGCAATCGCCATGTTTCCGGGGGCAGATCATCTGGAAATGATGATCATTGCGGTTTCCGCAGTGCTGGCAGGTGCCGTCTGCGGGGATCATATTTCACCGATTTCGGATACAACGGTTATGTCTTCGGCCGGCGCGCAGAGTAACCATATCAACCATGTGACAACGCAGATGCAGTATGCAGCGGTTGTTGCTGTGGTATGTATCATTGGCTATATCATTGCAGGACTGGTACAGATCTGGTGGGTAGCACTTGGCATCAGCCTCATGCTCCTGCTTGCTGTTCTTACCTTTATAAAAAAGAGGTCGGGGAGCAACCGCGAAAAGACAGTAGGTATATAAGAATCAGGACAGAAGCCCAAAAACAAAGAAAGGAGCAGGCGAGGAAACCTGCTCCTTCTTAGTTACTTAAAGGAAATTGAGTAACTGAGTAGTTAATTAGATAATTGTTTAATAAAATTGAACTACATACTCATTTGCGTACGTGCATGCTATATTTAAATAACACCATTCAATACTTACATTATACCGTGTTATTCGGATTTTGCAATACCTATTTTGAAATTTTTGGAATTAATCCTTTATTTTCGCTATTCCGGAAGCGGAAGGAAGTCCGGCTTTCTGCCGGTAAAGACCGTAAAGTACCGGAAGCCTGCATGCCGCAGAATCTGAGGAAGACGGTCAAACGCATATGCAACGTGCTCCGGCGCATGGGCATCGGCTCCGAGTGTCAGAATCTCTCCCCCGAGTTCGTGATAGCGTAAAAGAACAGCTTCGGTCGGGTTTGGATGTCCCAGCCCGTATTTGAATCCTGCCGTGTTGACTTCGATCCCTTTTCCCATGGAAATGAGTTTACGCAGAATCTCATCAATGATATCGGCATAGGCCTCATATGTATAGAAACGGTTGCGGTCCGGACCGTAGCGGACAACATAATCGAGATGACCGTATACATCGAAGTCGGAATAGGTGTTCAGGTTTTCCAGAATGGATTCGAAGTACTCGCGGTAAGCAGTTTTTTCGGAGCGTCCTTCATAGTATTTCGGGTAATAGGGATCGATTCCGTGAACAACGTGGGAGGAACCGATGACAAAATCAAACGGATGTCCGGTCACCGCTTTGCGGTTGATTTCCGTGATGTGGGGCTGCAGACCGACTTCGATTCCAAGACGAATGGAAAGACGGTCATGGCAGGTGTCCTGAAAACTGCGGACTTCTTTTATATAGGAATCAAAATCCAGAAGAAACAGATTGGGATCATCCGGGTAATCATAATCAAAATGATCGGTAAAACAGATGCCATCCAGGTTCTGCCGTACAGCGGCCTGGATCATGTCAGGCATCAATGCGTCACTGTCTCCGCTGTGATGCGTGTGCATATGTGTATCCCAAAGCATAAGAGCCTCCTTTTTTCTGTGTGGTTGATTTTGGAAAAAGTCTTTTCGTAAGATTATACTATATTTCAGGGGAAATAGATACCTTTAGTGAAAAAATTAACAAAGACGGAGAAAAGACTTGAACTTTCGGAAATAATTGGGTAAAATAAAGGAAGCTTGGGACGCAAGTCCCATGAGACTATTTATTTACAATTCTAGGAGGAATTAAGAATGGCAGTAAGAGTAGCAATCAACGGATTCGGCCGTATCGGTCGTCTTGCTTTCAGACAGATGTTCGGAGCAGAAGGATACGAAGTAGTAGCAA
>OKVE01000044.1_pt1 | contig 54163 bp, 67 predicted proteins | sample 1604781 | NCBI WGS metagenome assembly OKVE01 (sample SAMN01760918, study PRJEB22395) | human gut metagenome
GCCTCGTCCCCGCCTGCGTAGCCGACATGGACGTGGTGCCGAACAACGAAAGCGGTATGTCGAAACTGCTGGAGGTGTATATTGATAATAAGAACTACTAGTTAAGTGAAGAGTGAAGAACGAAGAGTGAAGAACGAAGAGTGAAGAATTCGTGTGCTTTGTGGATTTGGGTTAGGAGTTAAAGGAGCATGGATTGTAATTCATAATTCATAATTCACAATTCATAATTGTTATGTGCCTTGTGGATTCTTGTCACAAGCACTACGTTGGCTATTGACTCTAACTACTAGCCAACTTATTGGCGATAACTACTCTAACTCCTTTAACTCCCCCAAAGGAAACCTCTTTTTCCTTTCCTCCGGCGTTGTTTAATTTTTACTTTTTAATTTTTAATTTTCGTGCGAATTGTTTCGCACGAACTGCGGCTCGGCAATAAAAAAGAAAAAATTTATGTTCTTTCTTTTTGTATTGCTCTCGCCTTGCGCTATCTTTTAATAAGACCGGAGGCGGCTCGGAAATAAAAAAGAAAAAAAGTGTTTTTTCTTTTTGTATTGCTCTCGCCTTTCACTATCTTTGCAATAGTACAAGTCTGAACAAAAGCTAATTTCCGTGCTGCTCCGAAACTCACTGATTATCAGCTAAGCATTTTGATACACAAGCGGTTTTTGGGTGTAAAAACCACCCTCCGCATTCGCTGTTTTTCGGGAAAGTATGCACTTTTTAGACGTTTTATGACTACTTTTGCTGCAATGGAACTGCAAAATACCTGCAAGTAATATATGGCGAGGGCTAAATTATATCTCGATACAAGAGCGGCCAAGGACGGGAAGCCTGCGCCGCTGAAAGTGGCGATAAACAACAAGTCGAAAACCGCGTTGATTTCGCTTGACATACACCTGTTGCCGTCGCAATGGGATGCCAAGTCGTGCAAGGTCGTGAACCACCCAAACAGGCTTTTCCTGAACAACTTCCTTACCCGTCGGCTTCTCGACATCGAAACAATGGTGTTGAGGCTCGCGGAAAGCGGCGAATTAGGTAGTATGAGCGCACTTGACATCAAACAGCATATATTGCGCCAGCTGTCGCCCGAAAAGCAAGAGGACGGAAAAGAACGGCTGTTTGCGCGGCGTTTCCTGCGCTTCGCCGAAAGCAAGAAAGAGAGCACGCGCCTTGTGTATATGAATACCTATCGGCGCATGAGCCAGTTCTGCGATGACTTGGAACGCCTGACGTTCGAGGACATCACCAAAGAATGGCTCGTTTCCTATGACACCTACCTTTCCGAAACATCCCCCTCACGCAATGCCCGTAACGTCCATTTCCGAAATATCCGAGCCGTTTTCAACGAGGCATTGGACGATGGTATAACCAAGGCTTACCCGTTCCGCCGTTTCAAGATACGCCCTGTCGCCACCGTCAAGCGTTCTTTTTCCGTGGAGCAACTGCGCACCTTGTTTAATGCTCCCACTGACGAGCATACGGAAAAGGCTCTTGACCTGTTCAAGCTGATATTCTTCCTAATCGGCATTAACATCATCGACCTGTGCAAGCTCCGTGCGATGAACAACGGGCGTGTAGAGTTCTACCGTTCAAAGACCAACCGCCTTTACTCAATCAAGGTTGAGCCCGAAGCGTTGGCCATTATTGACAAATACCGTGGCACTGGCCATCTGCTCGACATTCTCGATAAGCACAAGTCGCACCGCTCCTTTACGACCATGCTAAACGGCCACCTTAAAGATATAGGTGTCGTGGCCTCCGACCCTGCCAGCAAGCCCTTGTTCCCTCAGCTGACAACGTACTGGGCGCGCCACTCTTGGGCGACCATCGCTGCGGAACTGGAAATCCCGAAAGAAACAATCGCCGCCGCCCTCGGCCACGGTGGCAATACCGTAACCGACATCTACATTGACTTCGACCGTAAAAAGGTGGACGAGGCCAACCGCCGTGTGCTTGACTGGGTGCTTTATGGAAAAAGACAGTAATTTTTGCCGAATTTTGACGAGGAGCGAAGATTATGCTTCGGGTGGTGTCTTGCACACCTCGAAGATTTCGGACAGCGAGAGGGAATAAAAACGGCTCGGCAGAATAGCGTTGCTGACCGAGCCGTTAATGGTTTGTCTGCTCACGCGGACTTACCACAACAACGGTGCAAAGTTACACCTTTTTATCCAAAAACAATCCTCTTTACCTGAAAAACAACCTAAATAAGTTTCTTCATGATCCAGCCGACAATTCGCTTCCTGTTCGCGATGCAAAGGTAAGCAAGCAGTGCGGCAATGGCTACCCAAAAACCGTACATCTGCGTTTTCTGCCACCATGTCAGCTCCCGTTCCACTTCCACCGTCTTGACTACATCCCTGTACTTATACCGATAGACGATGCTGTCTTTCCGCTCAACGGGTGTCTGCACTTCCTTTGGTATATCCTGCGGCTTCGTTTTCAGGTCGTGGTATAATGTTCCGTCGGGATTGATACGCGCCTCCGATGTGGCGTAATCATTCTCCAGCTGGCTCACGCTGTCCGTTGTCGTGCGTTCCGCCGTCTGCGCTGGTATCTCGACTAACACTGTGTCGGTGACGAAATAGGTTTTCGTTATCACCTCCGTATGGGTGCTGTCCTGTTGCTGCACCTGACTGGCCGCAATGTGCTTGCAAGGCGAGCAGCCTGCCAACAGCAAGGCCACCGCCAATATGTGTAGTAATGCTTTCATCGCTCCGTCTTTTTGATGTAGTCCATAATCCCGTCAACGTGCAGTGCCACTATGGCCTGCTTTCCCTCCTCACTCAAAAGATAGTCCACGTCCGCCCTGTTGTCCTGAAACAGGTTCTCAGTCAGGACGGCTGGGCATCGCGTGTCACGGCAGATGGCGAGGTTCTGCGTCCAGTACGGCACTTGGTGGGCGTACTCACGCACAGATAATCCCTGCTCCTTTGCCGCCTTAATCAAGCAACGGGCGAGTGTCTTGCTTTTCAGCGAGGCGTTCTTTGAAACGTATGCCGCCCACCCGTGGGCATCGTGCCACTTTCCGTCCGCGCCTGCCGCGTTGCAGTGGATGGAAACAAGCAGCACACCTTTTGAACCGTACTTGTTCGCCCTGCGGCACCGCTCCGAGAGCGGCACGTCGTATTCTTCGGGTGTAATCCTCACGGCATCTATTCCACGTGCTTTCAGCTCCGTTTCCAGTCGCCGTGCAATCTCACGGGCATAGGCGTATTCCATCAGCCTGCCGTCGGGCGACCGCTTCCCTGCTGTGTCCTGCCCGTGTCCGTTGTCAATCAATACTTTCATCTTGACCTCCTTTGTTTGTTGGTTTAACATTGTTCCTTTTCCTTTCGCTCAATGCCTTGTTTATTCCGCCTCCTGCCATGAAGCCGCCAACGCAAAGGACAAACAGTCCGAGGCTGTCCAAGTCCGTTTTCAGGTAGCCGTTCGTGCAGACATCGTAAATGAGGCAGAAACACACGCACAGCCCAATCAACGCCCCTACGATGCACGAAAGCACCAGTGCAAAGCTCTTGGAGCTGTCAAGGCTGTTGGCCTTTATCAGGCTTTTTAGATATTCCGCTATCTTCATCTTTGTCTATATTAGGATAATACTTGTCGTATTCGTGGTTTGCGAGCTTCACGAGGCGGCAGTAATCCCGTGGCGGCATTCGTTTCAGACACTCGTCATCGGGGCGCACACAGAGGTTGTGCCGTGCCTCCATCAGTTGCAGCCGCAACTCGTTGTTCTCGCGTGTCAGTTCATTGTTGAGCTTTTCCAACTCGTGCTTCTCAACATACAGCTTATCCACACGTTCGTTCAGTTCGCTGATTTTCTTGTCCTGCTGCTCAATTCGCAGTTTCAGGCTCTCCACAAGCTGGCGCATAACGCCCATCTCCTTTTCTTCCGCTTCCAGTTCCTTTATCTCCGCCTCCGCCCGTGCCTTTCGCTTTTCGGGCTGCATGAAGAAAAGGAACTTAATCAGGCTGAACCCTCCGAGGGAGGCTACCGCGCCGATGATGACCTGTAATATTCCGTTCAGTTCCATGTGTTTATGCTATAACGTTACCCACTTTGTGCCAGTCCAAACAAAATCAGCCCTTTCGCTCCACTTTATTGTGCAGATTAAAGCTCCATTATTTGCATATACTCTTACCTGAAAACCGTTTGTATAATCTCCTTGCCCACTTCCTGTGGAATAATTTGCAGATGCATTTCTGCATGAAAATCTTTGGCCGACCTGTGGGGCTTCTGATAATCGTAAATTGAGATAATAATTCGTGTTTCGATAGAATGGCAATTGCGCACCACTTCTGTAATATCTGACATATAACAACACGTCTTTTCTCTGGAACGTGCCTATCTCATAGCTTTGCAAGTTCGCGTATGAATTGACAAATTCCTTCAAATTGTAACGTATTCCATAATTTGCATATATATCTCCCATGAATGTTCCGCTGTTGGCCGTGATGTTGCTCATCACGACGTTGTTCATCGACACATTGCCGCTTCGGTCAATCGTGAACTTCCCGTTTCCGATGTTGACCGTTCCGTCCGCGTTGAACATCACCTTTCCGCCCGCGAACGCCACTTGCCCCGTCCTGCCGTTTAAGAACACCATCGGCGTTTTCGTGGTTGACCCGTCCGTTGTCGTGCCGTCGGCCAGTGTTTGGCTTTCGAGCCGCGAGTTGCGGAATATCCAGCCTGCGATGTTGGCAAGCTCTGCGAGTAACAGGTTTGTCGCCACGCTCTCGAAGCTCGCGCCGAACTGGTTCCAGTAGGCCGTGTTTGTCGGCACAACGCCTGTAAAGCCTCCCGTACCGTTGGGCGCGTCCGTCCGAGTTATGTAGTACACGCTGTTATAGCGAACGATGTCAACACGTGTGGAGTTTCCGTAATACCGCTTTGTCGAGGAGTAATCCCCACGGAACACCCCAGCCGCCGAAACACCGTCTTTCCCGTCCTGTCCGTCTTGGCCGTCCGCTCCCCAACGGCCTATCAGGACAACAGCCGTTTCGCTTCTCGTTCCGTCCGTGTAACGGATAATCTCGTAGTTGTACAGGTAGGGCTTCGACGCTGATATGTCCTGCACCGACGAGCTCCAGCCCAACGTGTTCTTTGTAACCCCCGTTGACTGGTTCGTGGCAAGGTACATTTCCGTGACGCTCGTTATGCCGCGCCCGTTCTCTCCGTGTACGCCTATAACTACCGCTTTCGTATATACATTTGTTCCGTCCGTGTATCTTATAAGTTCCCTATTCCACAGGTACTTATTTGTCGCCGTGGTTGCAGGAGGCGATGTGTGCCATACCGTAGGGGCTGTGTATCTGTTTGCGTTGACGGCGTAATATTCTGTAACACTTGATATTCCGCGCCCTGCATCCCCGTCTTTGCCATCTTCGCCGTCCTTTCCGTCCGTGCCGTTGTATGGCGTAATCCTGATGGGCGTTGACCACTGCGAGATGAGCGTCTTTCCGTCGCCCGACTTCACGGCAACGGTCATCCACAGGTATTGCAGCGCGGCCACGGTCGGCATGGTCGTACTCCAGCCCGACGGGTTGACCGATGTCTTGCTCAACGTTGGCGGCGTTGTCGTTGACCCGTTCTTTGCGTAGCGGAACTCCGTATAGTTGCCTGCCGCCCCGTCGTTGCCGTCATCTCCTTTTTCGCCAGTGTCGCCCTTTATTTGGCCGACATCCTGCCAGCCATTGTCACTTGCAACATACAGGTGGCCGTCTGACTTCATTATGTAGGCATCTCCGATTTCGGCTTGCCCGAATCGGTCTGACGTGATGCCCGAAGCGGACTTCTCATGTACGGCAATCGCGTTTATTGTGCTTCCGTTCTTGTCGATAAGGTACGTACCGTTTTCAAGCAGCCCCGCGCCGCTGTCGTCACCGAAATCTTCGTTTGTTGCGTAATGCCCAAGCGCAGTTCCTTTAATGCTCACGCTCGTTCCGTCCGCGCCCTTGTCGCCTTTCGAGCCTTGCGCCACCACTTGCCAATACACCGTGTTCGTAGGCGCAATACCTTTGCATGGCGTGTCGTTTATCATGCGGTATGTCGAGGTGTTCCCATTGTATGTGTAGCTCACCTCGTCGCCGTTGAAGTAGGTGTACGAGTTGTTATACACGCCACGGTAACAGCCTATGTAGCTTTCCTCTCCGCTTTGGCTCTGCACAATCGTACCACGCAGGCGCAGTTTCCCGTCGCCCTCCGAATTGAAGTCGAACACATCGCCGAGCTTCATAGCGTTGACCACCATGTCGAAATAGCTGTTTCCGTCACCTGAAACGACCCTGTCAGTCGTGACACGGCCAGGCAATATCTCTGTAAAGCCGTACAGCGTGGCGAAGCTCCTCACCCCGTCATACTCCGAATTGAGAATGCCGACGAGCAGGTGGTAATAGCCTGCCTCGCCCTCCATCTTGATTGCGCTTTCGGACAGCCTGAACACGCCCGTTTCCGCTGTCTTGCTCACCTTGGCATAAAGGTAGTACTTCTTCGTGCCGTCCTCCAATATCGCGCTCTCGTATGCCTCTATATCCCAGTATTTGTACTCCGAGGCCTTGTGCGAGGAACTGAGCGAGCTAATGCCGAGCGTCAGGTGCTGTATTATCCCTGCCTCCGCGCTTAGCTTCTTCGCCTCCGCGTCATAGGTTATTGCGTGTGCCACCTGCACAGGGTTCGTCTTGCTGCTCACGAAACGGAATTGCAGGCTCTCATCGCCGACGAGCATCTGCATCGTCTGTATGGCTATCGGGTTTATGCTGTTCGTGAAGTTGTCGAGCAACGCCGCCTCCAACATCGCCATCGTTTCCTTTGCGTCGCGGAAACGCCTCTTGGTGAACTGCAACGCCTCGCGGCGGTAGTCCTCTGCGATTACCTCCGTGCTTTCAAGCTCTTTCAGCTTGGTCGAAAACGACGTGCCTACGGTGTTGTTCGACAGCTCCAGTTCGGGGCTGTACGGTTTGTTGATGTAGTCCTTTATGCCCGTTATGCGGATGAGCACACCGTCCTTTTGGAAACGCTCGTCAGTGAACCTGACGTAGCCACCGAGCTTTATCTTTCCGCTTATGTTCAGCCAGTCTTTCTTTGACCAAAGGCCGTCCAGTTCGCCCGAAAAGGTAAACTTCGTTTCCTCATTGTCGAACATGTACCTGACCCCTTTCCTGAACATATCCCATGAAGCCCCCGACTTGCTCTCATCATCGCAGATGTATGCATCGGGCATCTTGCAATGGAACACGGCGTAGGTGTTGCCGACCCTTGGCGCAAACGTTTCGTTCGGCATGGTCTGCCCGTCAATCTCCTGCGGCGTTATCTCGAAACGTCGGCCAGCTTTCTTGACGGTGCCATCGTCGTTCATTATCGGGTCGTGGACGTACTTCACCTCAAACTCCTTTTCATCGCCTGCCAGCATTCCCGACTGGAAGATGATTGTCATCGTTTCGCCGTCAATCAAGCAGTCCTCATAATTCAGGTCATCGGGTATGCTTTCGTCCACGATGTCGTAAAAGCCTTTTTCCTCATCGACAACCACGGCACTAACCGTACCTACGCGCTTCGGGTATATGTCGGAACAGTCCAAGCTATCCTCTGCAAGGCTCGTCAGCTCCTTATCCGTGCGCCTGATGGAGTAGCCCAAATCGTCCGTAGTGTACCAACGTGCATTTTCCTCGTTGAAGCCCTCCTCATCCGAAAACTTCACGCCGTCGTAGCCTATCGTCTGTAACTTCGGCAGCAGCAGTTCCGCGCTCCCGTACTTGCTCGCGTCGATGTTCTGCGTTCCGCCCTCCGTAAACAGGATTTCAACAGGCGGCGTTTCGCCATAGTTCGACCGCCCGACATTCGGCTTGAATCCGTTGCCGCGCCCGTATGACAGCGGCAGGGGGCTGTTCTTGTTGTACTCCACCTTGTGCAGATGAACTGTCTTCCCAACAAACTCGAACTCCGTGCCTAACTTGGAGGCCATCTGCGAAAGAGCCTCGTAGCAATACACGTGGTCGTATGATATGCAGACCTCGTCACCCTCCACGCACTGGCCGACTTCCCAGCCCGTATCGCGGCGGTTCATGTTGTCGACAAACATCTGCAAGTGTTCGTGCGGCTTCGCCGTCAGGCTGAATTTCAGCCGCCCGTCAACAGGGTTGCGGAACTTCCACATCTTCGCGTCCGCCTGTCCGCTCTCCATCGTAACGGTGTACTCAAAGTTGCGGCTGTGCTTCATCTTGAACGCTTCGGGGCGTTTCAGCGTGTACCGCTCGCCCTGATAGATGCAGTATGCACCAACTGGCAGCTCCACGTGTTCCGCGAGGGAATAGTAGAGCGTGATATTGTAATCTCCCATGATGACCCTGTGGCGGTAGCTGTTATCGTCAACCTCCACTTCGAGTATCTGTTTATCCTTGTCGCTGTATATTACCATAAATCCGAGTTATTTTTGCCAAAAATCGACGAGGAGCGATTATCGCCCTCTGTCTGGTGTAAGTGCCTGCCCCGTCCAAGAAAGACAACGAGAAACAACGTGACGCAATAATCCAAAGGGTGGGAGGCCGAAACCTCCCGACCCTGTAACTTTCCGCTTATTGCTCTTGCAGTTCGACGTAGATGCCTACAAGGTCTTTCAACGGGTTGTACACGGGTATCTCCGTGTCGCGTGTGCACAGGTACACCTTGCCGTCCTGCGAGTAGTACTTGCCCTGTTCCAGCTCCATATTATTGTCGTATGGGATGGGGTCTTCAAGAGTTCCTGCCGCACTCTCCACGATTTCCGTGTAGAGGCTTTCCGTGCCAGTGCCAGGGCGGTACTGCTTCTGAACGGTGTGCGCTTGCAGGACTTTCCACAGCTTGCCGTCGCACTGCATCTTCTCGTCTTTCTTCACCTCCTTTCCGATGAGGGTGTTCCAGTCGGGGTAAACAGACTTGACGGCCAGTGCCTCGCTGTCCGTGAGGCTAATCGTGTTTACGGTCATTGTCAGCAGCTTGGCGATGTCGGCCATTCTCGGTGTCGCGGCCATCACTCTTGGCGTAACGCCGCCCGTTGCTTCCTCTCCCAAGTCCTTGCGCACCTGACGCTTCACTTCCGCCACATAAGACAGGTAGGCCGTGTATTCTTCCACGATGTCCGCCTCTACGTCCAAGCCCTGCTGATAGGCGTTGAACTTGTTGACAAGGCCGATTTCGTCCGATGCGCTGTATTTCTCCCTGATAACGGCCTCGATTACCTTGTCAGCCGTCGTAGGCGGCCACACCGTCACTTCCTCGCACTTCCACGACGATACCTTTTCTTGCTCTGCGTTTTCTTCCGTCAGTTCGGGTACTACTTCCTCGATGTTCCAACGGTACATGAAAGAGCCGTTTCCTACTGCCTCCCAGTTGGAGGGCTTGTTGTCATAAAATGCTAACATAATACTCTTTTTTAATGATGGTTTGTAACAAATGCTTGCTGTTGCTGTGCTGCGCCCAACCGAGCCACGGTGCCACTTCCTGCTTGTACGCCTTTACTGGCAGTGTCGGCCTCCGCCTGTTCAGTCTTGCCGCCGCACGGCAAAAGTTCTTCTTTATGCTCTTGCGTATCAGCTTCTGCTTTCGGTAAAACTTATAACCGACGTAATCCAATGCCCTGCCGCCCTTGTCGTAGCGGTTCTCGGCTATCGGGAATATCTGCCAGTTGTCCTTTACCGTCAGTAACAGCTCCGCGAGCTTCGGGCGGATGTAGCCCGTAAACGCCTCGCGCAACCGCTCCTTGCTGTCGCTGAAAAACACGATGTCATCGGCATACTCCGCGCTGTCCAGCCGCAGCACCTCGTTCACTTCGTGCATGAAGTAGCACAGCATGAGGTTTGCCAAATACTGGCTCAGGTAGTTGCCGATAGGCAAGCCCTCCGCGCTGTCGATTATCTCGTCAAGAAGCCATAACAGGTCTTTGTCCTTTATCTTCCGCCGCACGATGCGTTTCATCACGCCGTGGTCGATGCTCGGATAATACTTCTTGAGGTCGATTTTCAGGCAGTACAGCGGCCTGCCCTTGTACTTCCGTATAATCTTGTCAACGTGCCGCGCACAGCCCTCTATTCCTCGCTTCTTTATGCAGGAGAACGTGTTGTGCGTGAACAGCCGCGTCCATATCGGCTCCAGTACATTCATCACGGCGTGATGCACGATACGGTCGGGATAGTACGGCAACCTGTATATCAGCCGCTCCTTTGGCTCGTAAACCGTGAACACGTCGTATTCCGATGTCCTGAACGTCTTTGTCCGCAACGCCTCGTGCAGGGCTTGTATGTCCTCCTCACGGTGTCTGTCGTGTACCATCACGCCGTATGTGTGGGTTTTCCCACGGCGAGCCTTTTCATCGGCCAGCCGCAGGTTTTCCACCGAGATTATCTGTTCATATAGTCCTGCTATACGTTTCATTGCTTTGCTTTCTTATTCGGGGCGTTCGGTAGCCCATACAACAGGCATTCCTACCAGCGCCTTTCGGGTTACTTGAAATTTTTTGCCAAGGGGCAAGGCCGTTGTCCTCATATCTTTTTGGCCTTGCGGCCTCCAAAACATCTTGTAAGCATAGGTGAGAGCCGATGTTCGTATTCGAATTCGAGGGGGTGTTATTCGAGTTCGCATAGGCGAAGCCTGCATTCGCGCCGTTATTCGCGTTACCGCCGAACAGGACACCACAAGGACAACCAACCTTTCTTTTCATCACTCAAACCAATACCTGTTGCCGTTCCCTCTCAACGTCACCCTCCGTGGGAATGCGTTTAGTTCCTTTATCTTCTTCAAGACATAAAGAATGTCGGCAGAGCCAGTGAAAAACTTCTTCGCGTCGGTGTCGGGGCTGTCCTTTTGCGGTTTAATCCTGACAAGCGTCTGCCCCTTTACTCCTTTCGCCTTGCTGAAACGTGTCGGCACTTCCTCTATGAAGTCCGTCACCCAAAACGTCGTGTTGACGATTTTCGACTGGGTCGTTTCGTCGCAATTGAAGCTCCTATTGTTTTCGTCACGTGGTATCCGCAGGAATGCCAACGAGCCGTCATCTTCTTTTTGTTCCATTGTCTTAACAGTTTTTATAGCCGCCCCAGTACCGCCTTTTTGACGGGCGGTGCTGGGGACGTGCCGTGTTACGCGTTATTCGGGATAAAGCAAAGGCGAGAGCCGAAGTTCGCATTCGAATCCGAGGGGGCGTTACGCGAGGACGCACAGGCGAAGCCCGCACTCGCGCCGTTATACGCGTAACCGCCGAACAGGACACCACGGAGTGTTTCAGAAGTAGGAATGTTCGTGTAGTGGTAATCGCAGAAGTAGGTAGTAGAGCCGCCGCCGACAACCTTTGGCATAATCTCTCCGCCCTCTCCGAAGATTATCTCTTTCACGTAGCCCTCCGTGCGAGCCTCGTTTCCTACATGGCTGTAACCCTCATAGTTCGTGTCATTGAACTTGGACGGGTCATCGCATACAAACACTTTGCTTAAACCGTCGCCGCCGCTTTCCGTGTCGGGGCTGATACGCACGTTAATTCCGTCCGTCCATTGCCAGATGTGGCCAAACGGGTTTTCAATGCCACGGTATCGCGGTACATTGAACGTCTTGGTAATCGGCGAATCCGAAGCCTCGTTGTTGACGGTGTACTCCACAAGCCCCGTCCTGTTTCCAAGGCTGTCCGTTATGCCGCACGGAACGAATGGGTATCTACCGTTGAAGTTGTTCCAGTCTGTATCAGAGAACATCGTAACGCCGTCGCCCAATCCGCCCTGACGGTAGCCCTCCGCCGTAGGAGATGCGTTGTAGGCCGCTTGGCTGTTGAGCGTGGCGTATTCGATGACAAACAGCCAGTAGATGGTTTTCTGCATGTTGTAAGTCATGCAGTTCCATTCCGTGCTTCCGCTCTTGCGCTTACGGGCATAGTTGCGGAAGTTCGTGCGGCTGATTGCCGTTGCAGGACGGCCAAGGAACGAGCGGTATGTGCCGTCGTAATCAGCGTTGTTGTTTCCGCCCCTGTACTGCGTCGTGGCGTTAACAACCGATGCGAGTTTCAGGTTCGAGCGGTCAACCGAAGCCTCGTATGCAGACACATACTGCTTCGGCACTTGCTCGTAGCCAGGCAACGGAAGTTCCGAAATGCGCACCGTGAGCTTCGTGCCGTCCGTGGTGAACTTGCGGTAGTGGAGCGGAATTTCCACCATCACCTGACCGCGCGAGCCGTCGCGCACATGGCCTGTCCAGTCGCGTGGGTCGAGGTATTCCACCACATTGCCGTCATCGCCGAGCAGACAGCCCCTCATGCGGCTCTGCACTGGCAATGACTTATGCAGGTCGGTGCTTCCAACCCTCGTACAGGTTGGGCTTGATACGGTCGTGTCGAACTCCACGCCGTAGCTGCTCTGTTCCTCTGTGTAGGGCAGCAGCGCGGCCAGCGCGGCTTTCTTGCTTTCCCCGTCCTCGTCGAGGACTTCGCAATACAAGTTGTACGGGTTCGTCCCCGATACGTTGGGCAAGTCTGAAAGACGCTTGCCGTTGTCAAACGCCTCAATGATTTGGGCGATTTTCTCTTCCTGTTCTGATGTCAGTGCCATAACTTTAACTGTTTAAGAATTTGAATACTGGTTTATTATTACGCTGGATGAATGACACGGAGCTGTCCCCGTACTTCCTCATCCGTTTTTCCTCCTGAATCGGCACATCCTGCGCCGTGATGAACTTGAACACTGGCTTTCCGCCTACGACCGTGAACATCACCGAGGTTGCCGTGTTGAGCCTTATGCCGTCGCTCCGCGCTTGGTGCTTCGTTGCCGAACGGACGCGCCTGCACAGTGATATGAATACCGACACAATCATACGCCGCCCTCCACCTCTTGTCCGCTGCCCCAGTACACATCGTTGCTCTTCAACAGCTCCGTATCGGGAGCAAGCTCGACAATGGCCATCGGAGACCAGTCGTTGAACTGTACTGGGGCTTCCGAAAACACATCGTCCTGATAGCACTTCGCATTGATGACCGTGTCAACTGCCGACACCCCGAATTTCGGGCGCACATACACCGAGAACGGTGCGCCGTTCGACAGCCTGAAACCGTTCGTCAAGTCCGCAATTTTCCCGTGGGCGACTATCCGCCCTCCGCTCATGAACTCACTTACATATCCTTTTCCCATAATCACTTGGTTTTATAGAGTTGACAATTTCAATTCATCCTGAACGCCCCCGACTGCGTAAAGCGTATGGCGTTGCTCCTTACGAGGCGTACCGTAGGCTCTCCGACCTCTATCAGGAAAGACTGCGCGAGCGCGGTGTTGCACGTCGGTATGACGTGTACGTGGCTGTAACCTTTCCTGACTGGTGTCAGCCGTCCGTCCTGCCCGACCTCCACCGCATCGCCCGTGCTGATGAAAATCAGGTTTTTCATCGCCGTTTCGGGCGTTAGCTCCGTCTTGATGTAAATCGGCTCCACATTGCCGATTGTCAGCCGTGAAAGGCATTCCGCTTTCAGACCCGTAGGCACAAGCATGCCGAGCGTGTCAAGCACCTTTTCCGTGGCCTTTTCAGCCGCCTCAGTCGCTTCGTCCGCCGCTTCCGTGGCTTCCTGTGCCGCTTTGGTGGCCGCGTCCGCGTCCTGCTTGGCCTTTTGTGCCGCCTGTGCAGCTGCATTGGCCGTGTTGGTGGCATTCTCTGCGTTTAATGCAGAATTATTGGCGAAACTTGCCGCGTCAGAAGCTGATTTAGCAGCCTGTTCTGCTTTCTGCTTAGCTTCCGATGCGGATTTTGCTGCATCCGACGCGTTTTTTGTGGCGTTGTTTGCAAGACCTGCGGCAATTTCCGCCGCTGACACCGCCGCCTGCGCCTGTTTGACCGCTTCGGTCGTTTCCGTCTCGATGAACTCAAGATTGACCTTTACGCTTCTGTTGTTCACGTCCGTACCCATCACGAATAGCCCCTTTAAGGACTGGTACAGCGGCAATTCCGATATTTTTATCTTCTTCATCGTATCTTGGTATTTAGTCGTTAAACCTTATGTTTCCGTTACCCGTGAGCCTTATCGTGTGCCTGTCGTTGACAAGCTGCATGGAACGTGCGGAATACTTGTCGGGCAGCATTTCTATCGCATTTTCGCCATCTTGCGTGAACACTATCACGCCATCTTCGGTGGCAAGCACAAAGTCTGTATCGTCGAGCCTGAAACTGCCCGTGAATGTCAGCGTCAGCGTGAACGCGAGCCATATTCTCCCGTCGGGGTAGAAGTCCGACACTTGGCACGACTTGTAGTAGCACGGGAAGTCCTGCTCCAGCTCCCTCACGGTCAGCAGCCTTTCTTCGGGCTGTATCAGGTCGTACAGCAATGCGTCGTAGTTACGCCATAGCCCGTCGAGCGTTTCCGCCCTCATCAGGCATTTCAGCTTCACGTCCTTTGCCTTGAACGTCACCGCCTTGCCGTCGTATATCGCGCCCGACAGTGTCTTGATGTTGCGCAGGAGGTTCTGTTTCACTGCGGCTGGCTTCATCACCTCCGACATCGTTCCCTGCAACACCCGTAGCCCGTAATTCGTGGTCGGCGCGTTGTCAATCAGGTAATCGTCGCATACTGGCATTCCGCTCGACGGAACTCTGTACTCGTAGCCCATCATCGGGAAATCGTCGGCGAACTTGATTGTCGCCGTTCCGAGAGCTTTTGCTATGTCTAAGTTCGGCTGCTGCGTCATCCTCAACCTGAATTTCCGCCCGATGTAGGCGCAATCGAAGTCGTGGTACGCCCCGTCTGAAAGAAGCTCGATAAACAGGCAGAAACGGCTGAAAAGACCGCCGAAGGCGAACTTCACCGACACTTCGCGCGTGTTCAGCACTGGCTCTGAAAGGTCTGCTTCCACGCCGTCCTCCTCTTGCCAATCGTTGCTCTCGACCGACTTCAAAGGAGGGTAGGCGACAAGCTCGTTCCAGCCACCGCTAACCACATACGCGCCGTATTGTAGGTATGCGTCGTTGCCGTCTATGAACAACCTGTTTATCATATAATCACCGCATTGCCCGATGTGTTCTTAATGACGCTGCAACCTTGCTCCGCCTGTACACGGACAACCGCCCACTTCGAGGCGTTGACCGACGCTTTCGCCCCGTGCAGGAGCGTCACCGCGTGGCGTTCCAACGTGTCGCAGTATATCGTGGCCGAAGTATGGCCTATCAGTATCGCCCTTTCGGGGTTTTTCAGCGTGATTGTGCCTGCGTCGATGTAGATGCCGTACTTCTCCACGCCACGCCCCTTGAACAGGCGGAACGTAGCCAAGTTCGGGAAATGGTATCTCATGCAGAACTCCAACCCCTGCGGCGACATGAACACTTCGGCCAGTTCCTCTACCGTGCGCTCCGTACCCTTGAACATGTCGCACTGGCGGTATCTTTCCGCCAAATTGTGCAGTGCGCGGCTCTCGCATTCCTGCCGTGCCTGTTCCTTGGCGAGCCGCCATTGCGCGTAAATCTGACTTATAATCGCTTCCATAACTCACTACTTTATCTTGATACCCTTTAAGGCTATGTCGTTAATCGTATCTCTCACTTCCTTTACGTGACTTTCCACGGTTTCCATCCTTGCTGCCAGTCCGTCCGTGTTAACCTCGATGTTCAGGACACTCTCCAGTATGCGGCTGGAGTTCGCCACAAGCAGTTTCGTGTTCTCGCTGATGGAGTAGGTATGCCCCTGTATGGCTGTCGCCCGTCCGTTGAGTTCGTCCACGCTTTCCTGCGAGGCGTTGGCTATGCCTCCCGTGGAAGTGTCACGCACGGAATCCGTGGCGGCGTTCAGCATTTCCTTTACGCTGTCGGGCAACGTTTCCCAAATATCAATCCACTGCTCTCCAACCTGTGTCAAATCGGCTTCCAAACCTCCGAGGCTATCCATTACGCTTTGCATTCCTGCAAATTGCCCGTTCGGGAACCATTTATCCTTGTATTTGTTGAACACATCGCCGATAAGCGGCTCAATCCACCTTTGCACAACCATGCGGCGCATAACGTCCGCCACAATGTCTTTGACTTTGTCGCCCCACGCTTCCGCATAGTCCTCTCCGTTTTGGAACGCCTCGAAAAATGCGTCGGAAAGTTCCTCTGCTATTTCGGAATAAGAGCCACCCATTATGTCCTCTACAAGGCTGTTTACAAGCTCTTCCATTTCCGCCCAGAGTTCCTGTATCTTCTGCTCCCATTCCTGTATCTGACCGTTGTTCGGGTCTTTCTTATCCCTTTCCGTGTCTATCTGCTGCTGGATGAGTATCATTTGCTGGGCGTAGTTTTCAAGCTGCTTGCCTGCTTGGTCGTACTGCGTGTTCCCCTCTCCGATGAACTTATTGGCCGTGTATGATACGTTGGCGTATGCCTTTACCAACTTTTCTACGGATTTCTCGTTTATCTCCGACTGGTGACGCATTGCCACCAGTTTGTTGAAAAACGCATTGTTGAACTTGTTAGAAGCCGTATATAATTCTATCACTTCGTCCGTGGTTTCCGAAATGACCTCTTTCAGCTTGTCTATCGCATTAAATGAGTTGTTCTGCAACTGTATCACTTCGGCGTTGTCAAGTTCCCATTGCAACTGGTCTATGCGGTCTTGCAGTGCCTCGATTTCCTCCTGCTTCTTGTCATCGTCGTTAAACAGGTTGACAATCTGTGTCGCTATCTGCAACGCCGCCGATATGATGGTCAGGATAACGCTCGCTTTCTCTACCGTCTGTATGGCTGCGGACGCTGCCGTAGCTGCTCCCTTTACGCCCGTCGTTGACATATTCACGAGCTGCACTATGCCGTTAATCATCGAGAGGGCGGAAGATGATATTTCCCCAGCCGTCTGAATGATTTCCCCAGCCACGCCTCCGATGGTCTTGCCGATGTCCTCAAACTGCTTTTCGCACTCGTTGAGCGTCTTGTACAAATCTTCCCATTCCTTTATGCTGCGCTTGTCGGGGTTGAGGTCTGCTTTCGCCTTTGCCGCCGCCACGTTGTTTTTCGCCGTCGTGACCTTGGCACGGGCGACGGCAAGCTGTTCGCCGTCCACGCCCTCTTTCTTGGCCTTGTCAAGCTCGGCTTCCGCCTGTTCGAGTATCGCCATGAGCTGTTCGAGCGTAAGGTTGGCAATTTCGTTGCACCACGCCTTGTAGGTTTCCTCTCGCTGCGCAAACTGTTCGTCAATGGCATTCACCGCCTGTTCCTGTTGGTAGTTCAGCTCGTCAACGTTTCCCTGCGTGACACCCTCTTTGAGTTTGTCGTTTCCGTTCTCATCCTTGACACGTGCGCCGTTTTCGTCATGCTCGTATAAGGCTTCTATCTTCTTCTGATATTCCTCTGCAACCTGCGCCCTTTTTTGCTCGTAGGTGATTGCGTCTTGCAACATCGTGTTCAACGCCTCCTTATTGCCTCGTACCCTGCTTTCCTCTGCAAGTCGTTGGTAGGCTTCGAGCTGTTTCTTTTGTTCGGGTGCTAAGTCCTCAACGGTTAAATTGAGCGACGCGCGGTATGCCACCGTCTCCGCTCTGGTCGCTTTCGGGTGTGCATTCTGCCACTCCAATACCTTTGTGTCGGCCAGTGCGTTCAACATATCGTTTTTGCGCTTTTCATTCTCTGCGATAAGGCGGTCATAGTTCAGGTCTAACTGAGCTTTCTGCTTTTCGTAGCCCTCTTCCATGTTCGCAATCTCGCTCTGCCGTATGTCGAGTTCGGCTTGTGCATTGGCATCCTGCACGCTCTGCGCATATTCGGCTATCTGACGGTTTCTTTCCGCCGTTTCGTCTGCAATTTGCTGCCTCTCTTTCTCGGCTCTCTTTGCGGCTGCCTCACGGCGTTTTTTCGACCTTTCCTCTTCCTTTTTGTTGCGCTCGGCTTCACGTTTTTCATTATCCGCCTCTGTCTGCTTTTGTTCGGCGGCTGTCGCATAGTCTGCCCCTCGCTGGAGTAGCTGTTGCTTGGTGAAATACTTGCCGTTTACATACAAGCCTTTGTCAGATGACGCCTGTCCGAGAGCGGTAAAACGCTTTGCCAGCCTTTGGAGTTCGGGAATATCCATTTTCTCCATCCACTTTGGCACTTCCCCACCTATTCGGATAGTGAAGCCGATAGTGTTGTTCGAGTACTGCGACATGAGCTGCTTGATGTTGTCGTACAGCTTATGCACGCTATCCGTCGGTTTCTGCAATCCCTTTTCAATGGCCTCTACCTTTTCCCCGAAACTCAACGCACCGTCAGCCGCCGCGCGTTCCGCGTCGGAAGCCTTGTTTACAGCGTCCGTGTATCGGTCGTACTCTTCACGTGCGCCCTGTATGGCCTGTATATAGTTGAGAACAAGGTTTTGATGGTTGAACAATCCGTCTGTCATCCATGCCGACGCGATTGTCTCCTCACTCAATCCGATAGCCCTCATTCGGTCTTGTATCGTCTTGAATATGGTGTCTAAGCCTTGCTGGTACTCATCACCTGTCTTTCCTGCGATGAGCGATATATTCTCCTCAACGACGTTTCCGATAATCGTTGAAATGGCGGCTGCGTTCTTTTGCAGCTCTTCATTGTCGGACACCCAGTTTATTACGCCGAGGTCTGTTGTAGTCATCGCTCCCATTAGGTCGCTTTGCAACGTCTTGGAAGCCTCCGACAACTGGTTTGCGTAGTTTTGCGAGCCTTGTTCAAGTGCATTAGCCCTTTGCCGCTCCACGCCCTCCTGCTTGATTAGCTCGATGGCCTGTGCGCGCTTTTCGTTCACCGCGTCTATGCTGTCGCCCTCCTTTATCGCCTGTAATCCGTAATCTTCGAGTATGGCATTGAGTTCCTGCATGACCTTTTTATGCGTGGACGTTCCAGCCGTCAGGCCTTTTAAGGTCATTGTAAGCGTTTCAACTCGTGATATTGTCTTGGCCGCGCTGTCTCCGTACTTGTTCGTCATTTCGGTCGCCTCTCCTGACTTTGAGGAAAACAGGCTGAACGCGGTAGCGGCGGCTGCGACAACGGAAAGGACAAGGCCTAACGGGTTCGCCTTTACAGCCATGTTGAAAAGCAGCATAGCGTCTTTCGCGCTTGTAACGCTCCGCGCCAATGACAGAAAGGCCTGTACCGTTCCCCAAATGCTCATCAACTTGTGCGCGGCGGCTACGGCGATAACAGCGGCCTTGTATGTTCCGTATGTGGCTATTACGGTGAGCAATACTTTTCCGACGGTCTCCCAGTTCTCGACAATAGATTGGATGACATCGAGCGACGTTCCGATAATTCCCTCGCTGGCCTGGCCGATTTGGTTAAACATTTGGTCTATCGTGTCCTCAATGTTCGAGATGCGGCCTGTTATCGTCTTGCTCTGCGCCTCCATGAGGCCTCCGAACTTGCCGCCCTCGTTTGTCATGTTGATGATGGCCTGTTCAACTTCGGGGAAGCCTACCTTTCCCTCTTCGACCATTTTTCGGATTTCCTCTTTCGCCACCCCGAACTGCTTTGCCAGTTCGTCGGCCAAAGGAATACCACGGCCTAAGAACTGGTTAAGGTCGGCTGTATAGAGTCGCCCCTGCGTCATCGTTGTGCCGTACAGATATGCGAGGTCGCCAATAGGGATGGAAAGTCCAGCGCAGATGTCGCCTAAGCGTATCAGCGTTTCATTCACCTTGTCCGCTTCGACACCGTAGGCGAGCAACTGGCGAGCCGCGTTCGATATGTCCGTAACTTGGAATGGGGTAGTAGCCGCCGTATTGATTAACTGAGACATTAAGTCGGTGGCGACCTGTTCGCTACCCGTCAGCGTCTTAAACGACGCTTCCAACTGCTGAAATTGGCCTCTAACGGTCGCTACCTGAACGGCAAAGTCCTTTATCTTCTCAATGGCGAATACGCCAGCGATGGACGCTCCGATTTTCCTCATCGATGCGTCTATCTTGTCGCCCTCTTGCTCAGCGGTAGAACTTATCCCAGTGAGGATGTTTTTCGCCTGTTCAGCGTCGTTCTTCAACTGGCTGTTATCGAGGCCCGTGCCGTAGTATAAGCGTCCGTTGTCGTTTTCCATCACTCTATGCTATCAAAAAATTGCCTAACTTTTTCTTTGTTTCTTGGGTCGTCCGCCTTGATAACCTCTTGCTTCTTCCTCTTTCCTGAGCCGCCACTCTTGCCGCCGTCCTTGTGTCGGTAAGACGGAAACACCGCCCCGTACAGTACCATGTTGGCATAGCTCATCTCGTAAAGCACGTAGTCTATCGGCAACCCGTATGCCTTGACCGTTCCTGCGACTATTCCCCAGATGCTGTCGCTCCAGTTCCCACTTTCGTCGGTCTCAGCAGGTTTATCTCTGTCAGGAAAGTGGTAAGCCCGAAAAAATCCCCTAACTCCATCTTGTGGAGCAACGCCCCGACTATCATGTTCAGGGCTTTCGGCGAATAGGTGTTTAGAAGCTCCTGCGCCAGTTCCGCCTTGCGGTCAATGGTCTTTTCTACCTCCACCCATTCGTGCCGCTTGAAAAGCCCCAATAGACAGCGTTTCTCTCGCTTCTCACGGACTTTCTTCGTTTCCGTCAGGTGTCGTGCGCCGAGTATCATTATCGCGGCCACTTCGCCCAAAGCTCTGCAATCCTTGGCTACCGAAAGGCTTTCTTCAACCACCTTTTGAGGGTCGAGAACCGTTTTCGGCAGGCGTGACACAGCCTCCGATGCAAGTATCAGTGTCGCCGTTGTCGGTGGGGCTATCTTGTATGTCTTTTCGCCGATGGTTATCTCATCCGACTTTTGCAGGATGGTATCGGCAACCTTTTCTTCCAGTGTCTTTCTTTCCATATATCGGATAAATTTCGTTACTTGCGGAGAGAGCGGAATTGAACCGCTTGCGAGCCGACAGCTTGGGCTGTTCTCTCTCTCCCGACATCGGGACGGCCTTGCCGTCTCAATGTAGATGTACGTGCAGGTTGTTGAACCTCAAAGCCCCACTCGCGGTAAGGCGTAGAGACTGGGGGCTTATAAGTCTTACGCCCCCCGTCAGTCCGACGCTGCTTTCGTATAAGGCTTGACGGTCTTTCCTGACGCTGGTTTCAGACAACGTGCTACATAGTGGAGCAGCTTGCCGTCCGCCGTCGTGTAAGTCTCTTCGCATCTCACGACAGAACGGTCTATCTGGCTGCCCTCGCACTCTTCATCTTCGGGCGTGATACGGAATGCGTGTTCGCCCGAAATGATGCCGTCCACATCTTCGAACGGTCTTGTTCCGCCTTTCTTTACGAAAAGGTCAAATTCGAGCGTGTAAGTGGTTTTCCCGTATCTTACGTCAACAAGGTCTCCGCCCTCTTCGGTGGCTGTCGTTTCCGTTCCCGCAGTAGGCGTTATCTGCGTTGTACCCTCTTTCGGGGTGTCTATTGGTTTCCACGGCTCATTGGGAGACCCGTTTGTGGACGTGGTAATCTCAATCAGACACTTTCCCCATGATAATACTGCCATAGTCGTATGATTTTAATTGTTATACATTTCAATTCTTCCCGTCGTAGTACTCGTATTTCAGGCATACCACGACGTAATGCTGGTTGATGCCCTCCGCTTCTTCCGTGCAGATTGTCTGTTGCAGCTTGAACTTGTAGCAAGACACCCCCGCCGTAAGGCTGTCCACCCATTCCTGCGCGAGGATTTCCACTTCTTCCAGCCGCTCGCCGTCCTCAACCAAAACGCCGTTCCCGTATGGGTCGATGTCGGGTACATAGATGTGTACCGTCACGACCCCCGTCTGTATTTGGTCGGCAAGGCCAGCCGTGAAAATCACCACCACATCTTCCTTTCGGCTGTCGCGTGGCCTCATTCCTGCCCGATAGACCTCACCCGAAGTCTGTTCGTCCAGCTTGCTGCCTGTCAACATCCCGTAGATGTCGCCTTGTATCTGCTTCGATGTCTTTGCCATAGTCTTACTTAAATCCGAGCTGTTTTAACATAGACGGAACAATGCGGTCTGCCGTAAGTTCCGAGCTGTCGAGGACATCATAGCCTCTGTTCTTGACGTGTGCGGCGTACTCCATCCCTGCAACCACTATCAGGCAAATGCCTTTCGGAAAGCGTCTGACAAGCTGCTTTGCGAACGCCGCACCTTGCTTCGAGCCTTGGCCTCCCTCCTTTACGGTTTCAAAGGAACTTTGGCTGACTATCCTGCCGTCAACGGCCACTACGTAGCCGATACTGCTGCGCAGGTTGCCCGTCTGGTCTTTATAAGAGTTGGTGGAACGGGCGACATTCAGGCACAGCTCCCCACAGTACGCCAGCGTCCGTATCACGGCCTGTTCAAGACCTCTCAACCTCTGCTCCGTGTACCTGTCTATCTCCGACATCGGGGTTATCTGTCTGATGGGCATACCGCGTTCCTCCTATACCAATATCCTCAACTGGCAAACCGCCTCCAACGGCTCTATCTGCATGATGGAAAACTCCCCGAGCTCCTTTCCTGCCAAGTCTTTCAGCCTGACCTGTTCAACGCCCTCAAACGGCTGCTCCTCAATCAACACCGAGAAGTGCGCAACGGTGAAATGCTCACCGTTTACCCGTCCGAGCTTGTCGTAATTGTTGGCCGTCCACTGGCATGGTATCGGGTCGCTCCACGAGAATGTCGGGTTTTTGGCGTAGCCCGTTTCGGGGTCTATGCCGCCACCCGTCTTTTCCTTTACTTCGATAGTTCCGTTTTGGATAATCATATCCTGTTTCCTTTGTAGCCATAAATCGGTTTCGGCGTTCCCGTTTCATCCGCCGCATCGTATTCCCCGTACAGGCTGTTGGCGCGGTTGCGGAACTGCTTGCGCTGTTCGTCTGTAAAGGAATAGTTCTGCCCACCCTGCGAAACGTCGGGTGCAATCGAGAGCCACAGCAGGAGGTCTGCCACGGCAAGGTTGAACGCCTTGCCCCTCAACACTTCCTGCGTGGCCTCTGAGATAAGCTGCAACCCCCGTTTGTCCGCAACGGTAGTAAGCGTCCGCAGCGGTATGGGGTATGAGCTTATGCCTTTCAGTGCTTCAAGAACGGTCTGTGCCATATCACGTCAATTATTACTCATCCCACTCTTTTGCGTCCGTGCGCACGTACAGGTTGCGGTAGGCCGTATCGAATACGGGTACTGCGTCCGCCTGCCCAATCGTCACCTCGCTCTTTGGCTCGATGGTGCCATACTTCTTGATGACGGTGTGTGCGCGTTCCGCACGTAGGATTAACTCGTCATTCTCCTGCAACACATCGTACTGCGTCGTACCCAGTCGTTCCGTTTCCGAGATTACCATGCGGTTATTCTCGAACGGGTTGCCCGATGTCTGCGAGCCGTCCGTGAACTCGCGCGTGATGTCTTGGTCGATGACCCTAAGCTGAATGCCGTTGAGCCATGCCTGACGTGCGAGCATGGAGTTAATCTGCGTGAGGTCGGGTGTCTGCGATATGCCCAGTGCGTTTGACGCAAACGAGGCACAAGCCTTGATAATCTGGTCTGCCGAAGCAATCTTGTATAGCTCGTCGAGGTTGATGAACGCGAACTTCGGGTTAAGACCCTTTGACTTCGCGAGGTTGATGAACGTGCGTAAGTCACCGATTATGTCAGCCGTAGCCTTGTTGTTCCAGTCAACGGTTGTCTTGACTTTCATGTCTTCGTCTACGTCATAATCCAAGTCGAACTCGTTTGCATACGTCGCATTGGTGGTCGTTGTAAACGCCAGCTTTGCGGCGTTGGATGCGAGCTTCCATGCGATGAACTCCAGCTCCGACTGAACGCCGTTAAAACAGAAGTCCACATCTTCGCCCCAGTACTGCACGAGCTTCGTAGCGTCATCGTCCTGTGCGAATGCGAGCGCGGTCTGATACTCCTTTATCTCCGAGCGGCTCAGCTCACGCGAAATGCTGATAAACGGGATGTCGCCCTTTGCGCTCTCGAATATCGGACGCCGCTTGCGGAGTATCGTGCCATTGTCAGAGTGCAGGTCTGCGGCAACATTCTTTTTGGCCAGCTGGTTGCTCAACGTGCGCCAAATGAAGCCGTTGACTTTCTTCACAGGGAAGTACGTGCCGAACGTGAATGGCTTCGCGTCCGCCGTGTTCAACCGCGCCTGCACCATCTGCTGTGTAAGCCCATGAATGAGCGTGTTTACTATTGTTCCTGCCATGATGATAGCGTTTTACGTTAATAATTGATGATGCCTTTCAGGTGTTCCGCGATGCAGTCAGGCAGCGGATTGCCCTTTGTAACGGCCATGAGCCATGCATCCGTGTCGATGTTGCCGCCCTTTACAACCTGTTTGCCCGTTCCGACAATGGTCTGCGGCACATACTTCAATGCCGACGATGTGTCTGCCGACTGCGCGGCTGCTTCAATGATGAAGCCGTCCTTAGCGACAGCACCGATGGCCGTGCCTATCGTAATCGTGTCGTAGGTCTTGCTTGACGTGGTGTCTATCGCCGTGATAGCATACGCCTTTCCGCCAACATCCGACATGATGACATTGCCGACGGCGAAATTGTGAAATTTGGCGACCTTGATTTGAGTATCGCTTGCTCCGACTTGCGCAACTACCTGTGCAATCTTGACTACGTGGCAGATGCCCTTTTCGTCGGCTGCGCTCAAAACTGCGCCCTCACGGAGATAGTCGCCGCCAAGGTCGGAAGAATAGACAGACACGCCACCCCTGATGTCGGCGACCTTGTGCATGATAACGCGAGGCGTTCTTGTGTCTCGGTTTCTTTTCACTGTCATTCCCATCTTTCTATGGTTTTGAATTGTTAGACATTAGAACGGCTGTCCGTCCGAGGTCGGCTTGCTGTCGCGGTGTGCGATAGCTGCTTCCTGCTCTTTGGTCAATGTTCCGTCCTGATTACCCTGATTGCCCGTTGCGGACGGGCGACCGAATACAGCCCCTCTCTGCGCCGTCGATTTCACTATGCCGTCAACTTCCTTTGTAATATCACCAATCAGGGTGTTAAACTCATCATCGGTGATATTGTCAACAGGTGTACGCTCATAGGCTTTCCGTAGGTTTTCGGGAAGTTTCCCTATAACCTCGTTGAGTTGCTGTTTGCGCGTCGTGGTCGTGCGCTCCGTTTCCATCTTGGCTATCCGCTCGCTCAACGCCTTGTTGGTGTCGATGAGTGTCTTTGCCCACGCTGGAACTTGCTCTGCTCCCTCGCCTGCGCCCTCGTTCTTCTTGGTTTCAGTACCATGCTCACCGCCTGTACCGCCCCCGTTTTCGAGCTTTACGCCGTCTTTCAGGCCGTAACGCAGCTCGTAGTTGTGGACTGCTGTCTGCTGTGCCTCTGTTGCCCTACTATCACCGTAGCTCTCGATGATGTCGATGAACTCCTGCGTCACCCCTGCCACGGCAGTTGTGACCTGTTCGGCAGTCGTTACAGTCTTGGCGAGCTTGTCGGCAATCCTGTTCAGCACGTTTGCATTGACCCCCGGAAATTTGGCTTTCAATGCCTCGAATAACTCTTTTCTCATAATGTCAACTAATTAGTTTATGCAAAGATAACGGATTTCTGCTCAAAATGATTATATTATAAGCGAAATTTGCAATTTTTATTTTGATGTTTCCACTTTTGAAATCTGTCGATTATGTGACAATCAACAAAAAAGTTTAGAAAAAACTGCGAATTTATTTTGTTATTTGAAAATAACGCATTACCTTTGCGGTGTGATTACGAGATAATCACTTTCACAACAACAAAAAAAATAGAGCTGATATGAAAAAGAATAGCGTTTTGAATTACACAACAAGTTGCATCAACCGCAACTTCCGTATTAAGGTTTACGGCGTTGACAACGAGGGTCGTAAAATTAACAAGCTCGTCGGTGTCGCTGGTATTGTCGCCCTCGTCGGTGTTGACATGCTGAACAAGCTGCTCAAACGCGCTTTCAACTGCCTGCTAGACAAATGTGTCTGCAAGCTCCGTCGCGGTCTTCAAGTTTCGTTTTACGTCAAATAATCAGGAGGAATAATTATGAAAGCATTTAGAACACTCCCAAAGGTTTCAAGAGAACGCGCGATACAAATCGCCGCCAACCACAACTGCGTTTCCAAGGAAATCGCAATGAAGTACACCGACAGCGAACTGAAAGAAGTCCTGCGGCAGTTAAAACTTAAAGCAAATTTTTAAGGTTATGGAAACTGATATGACAAAATACATCCAGCGCATACGGGAAAAACATCCTGACGCTGTTATCCTGTTCCGCCGCGGCGACTTTTACACCATGCTCGAAAAGGATGCGCACATCGCCCATTCCGTCCTTGGTTTGCAAGTTGAGCCACTGACAATAATTGGCAGGGCTTCTTTTGTGACTTCGAGCTTTCGTTTCTGTGAGCTTGATTACTTCCTGCCGAAACTCGTTCGTGCAGGCTTCCGCGTTGCAATCTGTGATTTACCGAATGTTTAATTATTAAATACCACAACAACAATGAGTAACGATGATGTAAATGCCGCTATGCTGGTCGTAGCGAAAGAACTTGCCGAAAAGCTCGGCTACATTGACTTGGGTCGTACCGTTCTTGATGCCAGCCGCAGCTGGTTTTGGGCTAACCGCTTTATCGCAGCGACCTCAAAAAATCCTGTGCGCGTTGTCTCGCACAAGTACATCCTGCCTTTGTGGGAGGACGAAATCGACGAGAATAAACGCCGCCCGAAAATCGAAATCGACATGCACTGGGGAAATCCCCGTCTTAGCGTCGATTTGCCTAACGGTACTTTCGCCTGTCTGACCTACAAGGACGGTATCTGTTCAGAGGCTCAGGCATTCGGAGACAAGGGTATTGCTTTCGCCATTTCCCTGAAAGAAAGCATAGAATACTATCTGAAAATCTTTTAATCCACAACAACAATGAATACAGAATTTGAATTTGCTCCCAACTGGGACAACGACGGTGTCTTGGAATACAAAAACGCAAAGACCCTCAAACGCTACCGCGAACTCCGCGACGAGCAATCGCACGTCGATGTAAAGAAGTTCGACGTGTTTTTCGCTTTCTCCAACGAGCAGTTCGCCGAGGGCTTGAAGTCCATCCGCCCTTTGGCTGATGGAGAGAAGCTCGTGCGTATCGGTGGCGGCGGCTTCGGAACTAAGGACGGTGCCAAACGCCTGTTCGAGTTCTACGAAAGCATCGACGAGAAAATCAAGTCCGAATGCGACCCGCAGGAGGTATATGTGTACGAGTACAACAATTACGAGTGCTGTATCGCGTGGGATGGCGACTTAGAGGCTATTAAGATAGTCCTTTCGCTGTTCGGCGAGGAGGCGGCGCGGAACATCAAGCGTTACAACGCCACAATGACCGTTGACAACCTCATCCGAAAACCTATCAAGGTCGCTGGCCTGTACTTTGACTGCGACGGCGAGAAAAAGACGCCCTCCAACGTTTGGTTTTCCGACATAAAGAGTGAGGTGTCGCGCTTTGGCCTGTGCCATTGTACGTGGAACTGCACCCTGTACACCGTCTTTTTGCCCAACGGAGAGCCTTACCGCAACGAGGATTTGGCTGGCCTGACTGCAAGCTATGACGATGGCACAATTTTCAACTACCGTAAGGAATAACGTAAAATAGACAGCGCAGACGGAAGATTTACCTACGAGGTGGGTACTTCTCCGTCTGCGACATTTAAGACAACGAGAGACAAAAAATGAAGAAATTAACTACACTTTCCGCTGCATCCCTGATAAAGGTACAGTTTTTCCACCCCAAGGAGGGTGGCGCGACGGAGTTCTACTTTGGGTCGCTCGCGGCCATCTACGAGATGTTCGACCCTGCCGAGATTGGCTGTCGGCTCGAAGCCCTGTGGGCTGCGAACATTGACGAGGCGCACCCCAAGGCAACCCGTTTGTGTGTAATCTCCAAGCACGTTTTGTATCGTAAATCACAGAAAAAGAAGTAAATTTGCAACATGGAGTACGATTTTTACAAAAACAACGACGGCGACACCATCTTTTGGGTGGATAATGTCGATAACATCGGCGAGTTCCTGTTTTCTTTCGACAAGAAGAAAATATACAACCTTTTCGCCGACTATCCGCACAACCTCACGGAGGAAGAAAGGCGGATTTTCGACAAGGAAAATCCGTACTGGCGTGACTTCTTCAAAGACAGGCAATAGCCTACCTTGTCGTTCCGCTCTTTCCTTTCCTCTGTTTGTCTTTTGCTGTGTTGATGTAGCCCAGCATTCGCCTGAATCCGCTATCCTTGCGCAACAGGTCTATGTCAATAATGCAGTCCCTTGTCTCGCACTTTGTGCCATACACGGTGTGAGATTTTTTTGCGGCAAACCTGCGTTTCAGCACATTTTCATCCAAAGGCTTGAAGCCATTGACGTATGGCGATTGAAGCTCCAAGTACTCAAAGCCCGTTTCCGTCCGTCTGACAATGGCCGCGTGTGAGCCGCACGTGAAATAATACTCTTTTCCCATCTGCGTCGTTTTAAGCAGGTCTTTCGCTTTCTTATAGTCGTTGGTGTGTTTTGCAACCGTGCCGCCGACCTTTTCCGCAATGGACATGATGTTACCAGTTCTGCTGAAAAAACTTTGGCTCATTCCGCCCCTGAAATCAAGAACGTCAAAACCGCACCTGTTACCTGCGTAAGTGAAAGCCAACGACGAGCAAGACCCTGTTGTCAAATCTCCACCGCTTACCCTGCTTATTATATCATCTTCCGTGAGCGTCTTTGACAGCTCGGACACGGCAAGATATTCCACGCTTGCTTTTTCCGCCAACTGCAACACATCCTCTAACTGGCTCGGAGTTGTCGCTTTGGGCGTGCGCTCAACATACTTGCTGTTGTCGCGGATGAAGTATGGTAAGGACTTCGCCGCCGTCATGCGTTCCCTGTTTGCCTCCACCCAGTCCGTGAATGCCTGCGGCACATCTGCGACCGTGTTCACGCTTGTTTCGGTTGGCTTTCCGCCCTCCATGATGCGCCTGTTGTCGGCAATCAGCTCGTCAGGCGTTTTCAGTACAGTTTCCACATGGCAACGGCAATGTGGGTGCCAGCCCGTGAACTTGAAATCTTTGGGGTAACGTCCTTTCAGGTCATCGCAAATATCGGGTTCGGGATGGTTGTTGCTCAACTTTATCTCAATGCCAACAACGAAATCAAGCTGCTGCCAACGCTCGTAGTCAGCCGTGCGGTAGGCAATGTTCGTTTCCGTTGCGGCAAGCCGTCGGGCATTCTTGTACGAGCTTCTATAAACGCCTCTCCCAGGATGATATGCCCTCGCTCTTTGCGATAGTACGAGTTGCCCGTGTTTGTTTCTCACCCTCCGAAACAGCTTGTCGGGGTGTTGCAAGTAGCTCCGCAAGTCTCTGCTCAGTTCGTCTGCCGAACGTCCGCTGCGTATGCCGATGTCAAGCCCAAGCTCTATTTCCTCTTTGAACTGGTTTGTGTACTTCCAAACCCTGTCAGACAGACCGAGGCCGTCAGTCTTTCGCTTGATGAATGCCTCACGCGCCGCGCCATTCGTGCTGAAATAACGGCGTTCCAGCTCCTTTGTCAGTTTCCCGACGCTGTCGCCGAACACCTGTCTTGCCAGTTCGTCGTTCTTGTTGTTGGCAAGCGTCCATTCGCTGCGTATGCCGTTCACTATGACAGCCGTAACGCCCGATTTCAGGTCGTTGAGGAGCTTTTCTATCTTCTTCCGTGTGTTTGGATAGTCGGAGAAAGAAAACAGCCTATCGGGGTTGAAATCCTTGATTGAGACACCAAGTGCCGCCGCTTCCTTTGCCGCTGTCCTGTATATTGCGTCAATCTGACGCTCGTATGCAGCTTGGTTGCGCCAGTGCTGGCTGTCGTATTTGTTCATCTTAGCCATTGCCTGCCTCCTTTCGTTTGATGAAGTTTTCGCATTGTGGGTCTTTCAGGAACTTGCACCATCTTCCGTCCGTGTAGTATTTGCATCTGCACAGGATAAGATGGCCGTCAAGAGCCTTGCTGCACCACCCGTAGCTGTTGGCGCAGTCGCGGTAAGTGTATTTTGGCCGTTCAGCCGTTTTCTTTCCCCGTCTTTCCATTCCTGCTTATTCGGTCGGCTCGAATATGTCGGACACATTTTGTTCCCGTATCTCCTGCAATGTCTTGTCAACATCGTCAGACCATCCAAGCTGCTCTATCGACTCGCGCTGCGAAATGATGGGTTCGCCTCCGTTGGCTGCAAGGAGCTTGTCGATGGTGTCCTTTTCGTCTGTAATCGTAAACGGCGTTATCTGCACCTCTACATTCAGCGCGTCGATGTCGGCTGCGTAGCTTTCTCCAAGCATGACTTTCAGGAACTGCTTGACAACGTTCACCTCGCGGTCGAAAAACTCAATGAGCCGTCCGCTTTCGTCTTTCACTTTCAGTTGCGCGTCGATAAAGAGCTGCTTCCTGCTTTCGCCTGACAATGCCTGTTGCGACATCTTTTCGTAGCTCCAGTCAGGCAGTTGCAACTGGGTGAAGAAAAGGTTGCGCAGTTCGTTCACGTAGAATTTCAGGTTTTCCACGGCCTGCTCCCACGTTACGTATTGCGCCTTTCCATTTGCAGGGTATTGCGCTACCGCCCTAAACTCCTTATTGGGGCTTCCTTCTTTTCCGTAGGGCATTTCTTCATCAGCGAACACCACAAACAGCGGCTTCGAGTTCTCGCGCAGATAGTTCCCGTTTCGGCTCAACGCCCATTCAATCTCGTAAACTATCCGTGACGTATCTTCCCATATCGGTGTCGGCCTGTACATGTAGATGCAGGGTATCTTCTGCAAGGTTATCGCTTCATCCTCCACCGCCTCCCAATCGCCGTTCTGCGTACTCCACTTGATGTGCCGCGTGGCCGTGTAGCAGTCGAAGTATTGCACAATCTTACGGGCGTTCCTGCGTGTGTACGCAACGGACATGGCTATCATGTCGCCGTACTCGTCAAACAACGGGTAAAGCTCATCGCCCAACATCGGCGAGAAGTTCCTGCACCGCAGTTTCAGGTCGGAGTTGAAGCCGTAAGCGGTGTGCCGCTGCTCCACTGCGTACCATAGCGTCATCACCTCGCACCCTGCGAACAACATGTTGCACCGCTCGATGTTCACGCTGTCGATGCGGTTTTTCATAAAAATCTTTTCGAGGTACGTAGCCACCTCCTTTTGCCGCTCGTTTTCGGGCTGGTAAACACGCTTCACTGGTATGCCCGTGACAAGCTCCGTCATGCGCTTTACGGCGAGCCGCTGCAAGTCGCACGTTACCCGTGTCACTGGCTGGAAGCCGTCCGCGTTCACAATGTCAGGGTACTTCGCCTTGTTCATCACTGGGTGCTTGGTCGGGTCGTACTGCCGCACCAATCCCTCACGGCCTGTCCACATCGGCACGTTGATTGTCTTTTCTTTCAGAGCGGCTATCTTCTGCGCCGCCGTGCCTTCTGAATTGAGTATTTCTTCAATCGTCATAGCTCTTGAATATTTTGATGTCAAATGTTGCCATTTTGCGGAATATTTTGCCGCCCTTTGTTACCGCCCAATCATTCGGGCGAGCCTGTCGAGGTCTATCCTCTTGTTCGTCCGTATCGGGTAGAACGTATTGGCCAGCGCGTCGAACTTGTCGGGGCTTCTGCCCAGCCGTTCCTTGATGTCCTCTTTCGGCTCAATGAAGATGCGCCCGTCAGAGCGGAACGACCACTTTATTTCCGTCGCTTCCTCATCAAACTGCGTATCAGGCGGCAACATCGCCCCCGTGTCATTCTTCGGGTTCAGCCAGTCGCGGACGCACCAAAACAGATACGCCCTCATGTTGATAAACTCGTACTGCCCCGTAACGTCCGTGAGCGGCTTTCCGTTGTGGCCTTTTGCCGCCTCGCTGTACTTGCAGCTGATGATGTAGTCCTTTTCGTCAACCTCGATGCAGCGGCTGTAAACGCCTGCACCCTCGCCGATGGTGTCTATGCTGACATACGCCTCAATCTGCCTGCGCCTGTATGCTGCTATCTGCCCTGCAATCTTCATGTGGTCTGCCGACCCTCCGCTGTTGTGTGCGCGGAACTCCGACACCCACGCGCCCTTTCGCTCTACGAAGCAGGTGCAGTCGCGACCCATTCCTGCCACGTCAACGCCCAGCATACGTATTTCCTGCCTAAGCGGCTCTCGCCCGTTGACCTGTTCCCAACGCTGATGCGCCAGTTCAAGCCATTGCGTGGGAATGAGGATGTCATCGGACACTTTCGGGAACTGCCCAAGGACTTTCTTCCGAAACAAATCTTCGGGGCGATACCACTGCCCCTCAAACTCGAAATCGTCCATTTCCGCCTGCACCTCATCAGCCGTTATCCGCGTACACCAGTTTTCCAGCTTGTCTTTCACCCAGTCGTAATCCACTTGGCCGGGATATAGCAGCTTGTGCTGTACAACGTTCGGGGCTGTGAGGCTGTTCAGGCAGAACCGCGTCCACCGTGCGGACTTCTGCGACCTTGCCGCATACCCGACAACCGTGTTAGGGTTGAACACAAGCACTATGCGCGAGTTGCCCTGCAAGTTTCCCTCTATGGCCGCGAATGTGTCATCGCTGATACCCGTCGCCTCTGTCACAATGAACATCGTGTTGACGGCGTGGAAGCCCGACCATGCCTCGTGGTTGTGTTCGTCTGCCTTGAAGCCCGTCAAAAACCACTCCTCATTGTCCGTGCGGATGTCGCATGCCGTCAGCCTCCCAGGAAGCACAAAGCCCCTTTTCTTGGCCTTGTTGAACAGGCGGCTGATTTCAGGCATCATAATGTTCTTGACCTGACGGTCGGTCGGTGCTGTCAGTGCTACCTTGGTGTTCTCGACAAGCTCACCCCGTTTGTTCCAGCGCGGCGTGAGGTACAGAAAAGATACGGCGATGCAAGCGGCCACGAAGTCCTTGCCCCGTGCCGTTCCGCTGCGCACCGAAACACGTTTGTTCCTCTGCACCGCCGCCACGATTGCCTGCTGTTCAGGGTCGAGCGTAACGCCCAGTGCCTCCTCAATGAACTTGTTCCAGTCGCTCCGCCATGATTGGAAGAGCTTGTCAGCGTTCCTGCGTACCGTTTCGTCATTCTTCCTCATCTATTACGCCAGTCTGCATCAACAGGTTTGCAAACGACAAGTCACCCGTAATCTCCTTTTTATCGGGGCTGTACAGCCCGAGCAACTTGCGCCGCTCTATCAGCAATTTGTGTATCAACTCCAAATAACGTGGGTCGCCGCACGGGCTGACATTTTCCGCCGTCTGCTCCATTTTGAGCGTAACGACACCGCCGCCACCCTTACCCTCATCGTCGGGGTTCGGCACGCCTATCTGTTTCGCCCTGCGTTTTTCATATTCCTGCTTGGACTTTTCCCACGCCTCCCACGCCTCCTTTATGAGGTCATCTATGCGTTCCAGTTCCAGTTGCAGGGCGTAGTCCGTGTTGTCAATCCGCGCCTCCCTCCATTCGGCAAGAAGCCTCTCCACGTCCTTTTTTACCGTGCGCAACGAATACGACTGCAAGTCCAGCCGCGCCATCACCTCCTCACGCATCTCTCGGTAGGAGTAACCGCGCTTGTACAGGCGGCTGATAATATCCATGCGGATTATCTGCGCCTGTCGGTAGTCTTTCATGCTTGTCTTTTTCGCGTAACTCATACGTCAAAACCTTGCGCCGTTAAACTTGTACACGATGTTTCCCTCAGCGTCCTTTCTCGATGGTACAAGTGCGCCCTCGAACAGCTTGTACGGACTTTGGCCTGCCTGCGGATTGTTCCACAGCCAGTGCATATAGTCCGCCATCGTCATGCCGTAGAACTTCGCCCGTCGCTCGCTGCTGTTGCAGTTGAATCCCTGCGCCCTCGACCATTCAAACGACGACACGAGCTTTTCTATGTCGCCGCGCACGTCGTTCCATTCCACCTCTCCCGACGGCCTGTTTTTGGCTATCTGTAAAGCCTCGCACCACTGGCCGCGCGAGTAGTTCCATGTCGGCGGCAGTCCGCAGCATGAGCCGTTGCAGCACAATTCCTTGAAATGCGCATCCGAAACGTAGAAACGCATTCCGAGTTCGTCTGTCAACGTTTTCATTTTCTCGAAAAACGGCTTTTTTATCTTCCTGTTCAGGCGCAAATAGCCTGACGATACGCTGTAACGCTTGTAAAATGCCATTACGTCAAACCCTGCGAGCCTGTTGATTGTCGGCATGAACTCCCGTAGGGTGGGGCTGCGCTGCTCAACGCAAAGGAACTCCGTACTCATGGCCGTTGCCCCCTTTTCGTGCGCCTGTCGTATCAGTTGCAGGTATGATGGCGTGGATATTCCGATGATGAACGGGCGCAATCTCAACGTTGCGCCTCCTGCGTCCGCCTCGGCTATCCTGCGTATGGCTTCCAATCGTTCCTGCGGAGAGGGCACGCCCCGTTCTATCTGACGAGCCTTTTCCGCGTCGAGCGTGATTATCGAGAACTTGAAATTCCAGTTTTTCTGACCGCGTATCAGCTCCATGTACCGCTCATCCTGCGTGAACCACGTGGCCTTTGTGGAGAAGCACAGGGGGTAGTTTATCTCTTTGAAGAAGCGCAACAACTCCAACGTGACGCCGCGCTGCCTCTCGAACCCGTCGAACTGGTCGCTCAATCCGCCCCGCTGCATCACCTTGCGCTCTTTGATGTACTCTTTGAACTGCCCTGCGTGATTGTCAGGGTCGGTAAACATTTTCTTGATTTTCTCCACGTTCACCGCCTTGACTTCCTTGTGCAGGTACGCTTCCTTGCTGTCTCCCACGCCTCGTTGGAACTGCGAGAAGCAATACATACAGCCGAATGAGCAGTTGCTGTACGTGTCGAACGTCATCGGCATGGAGCAATCCGCTATCTCGTTACTCCAACGTGGCGAGCTGTAATATCCTGTTGACATAAGCTATAAATCAAAAATTGAATGTTTTATTTTCTGCGTCTTTCCGACGTAACGTAATTCGTTTTTCCTGCGTGCGTGCGGCTTTACAAGGTCGGGGTACATTGCCAGCAACCTGCCTGTGCATTCCGCGTTCCTGCGGTCACCCTCGCTGTTCCATTCTGCATGGCAACCTCCTTTCGTGTGCAGCGTCGATGTAAGGCAAACATCGTTGAAACGTATAGTCCTACCTCCTGACGCAATGGTGCGTAGCGTAATCTCCCAGTCCTCTTTCAACGGCTGTTCCGCGTCAAACATCTGTTCTGCTGGGTTCGTCAGCCCCATAAAACAGCCTATCAGGAAAAGGTTTGTCGATATGCTGCGCTCCATGTAGAAAGTGTTTGCCACTGGTGCCACGCCCCATATTGACGCGCCTGTGCGTTCCGCGATGTAGTATGCCGACTTCACGAGGTGGTCTAATTCCTCGCGTGTCTTGATAGGGTGCAGCTTTCCGTCCGCCCTTAATGCGTTTACGGCTCGTACCTTGTCGCTGCACATGACAACGCGCGTGTTTCCGCAGTTGTCACATATGTGGCTTAGCACCGTATTCTTGTTATCGCTGACGTTGCGCCCATCGCGGAATATGACTGTGGCCATTTCTCCGTACCTCTCGCTGTACTTTTCATAGTCCGTAGGGGTTTGTGTCGCCAATATGATTTCATCGCGTCTGTACCCCATTTCCGACAGCATGGCGAGCATAGGTTGCCTGTCAGCGCGGTCGTAACTGGCTATTCCCCAATAAAAGCTCGGCTTATCCATTTGCAATCCTCCCTCTAAGTTCCGTTGACGAAAGCCCGTGGCGGCGGTGCGTGTACATGATGCGTATGCCGTACTGCTCGCACGTGGCCTTGCCCGTGAAGTCCTTTCCGATGTAGTCCTCACCGACGAAACGCACGTCTATCTTCGGGCTAAGCATCCGCAACGCGAGGTCGAGGTCAGCTTCGCTTCCGAGGGCGACAACCCTGTCAACGCCCTTGCATTGCTCCAACTGGTAGAAGCGTTCAAACAAGCTCTGCACTGGCACGTTCTTTCCGACCCTATCCTGCGTTCCTGCCATCACCCCGACTATGAGGTAATCGCAGTGCAGCCTGCACTCCTGTATCATTGCCACATGGCCAGCATGGAAAAGGTCGCCGACCACTGACGTAAATCCGACAATCTTTCTATCCTCCATAAACCCTCCTGTAATACGTTTCAAGCTGCTTTTCTTGCTGCTGCTTTCCGAGCTTTCGTGCGTAGTACCAAACTCGTATGATGTGGCTTTCTTCGGCGAGCTTTACCGCTTTCATCAGCTCCTTTGAGCCTACACGCTTGTCAAGAGTCACTACGAGGGTCGCAGAGTGCGCGGTGTTTTCCAGCACTTCATCGAGTATATTCAGCGAGGCGCGTAACTTGGCCGCGTCCAATATCCAGCTTTCCATGCCCTGCTTCGGGCTTGGGTCGATAAACGCATAACCGCTCCCGTAGCTGATGATGTTTTGCAGCGACAAATCACCGTGGCAAAACGTGCGCCGTTTCAACGGCTCGCACTTGCGCAATCTTTCCCCGATGTCCGTTTTCAGACCGACCGATGCTGCCCTGCTTTCAACATACTTGGCGTATGCGTCGAGGTCGTTTTCTCCGTCGAGCGTCCTTTCCCACACCAGTACACTCATGATGTCCGAAATAAGTCCGTGGTTAACCGCCTTTACGCCCGACACGCCGTTTATGTATTTCATGTACAGCTTTCCGAGCGTAACCGAATACACCTGTGGAACGGTGATGAAACACGGCATGTCGTACCTGTCGTGGTAATGTTCCGCCGCCGCCCTGTACCATTCGGCCTGCGTATTGACGTTGTCGGCCTCCTTGATGACAACGTTTCCGATGCGCGTCACCTTTGCGCCTGAAAATCCGTGGAACTGCTGTATCTCTGCCTGTGCGTAATCCTCTGCCGTCATCGCCTTGTCATCCACATACAGGTCGGCGAGCGGTTTCCCGAAGATTATCCCGTCAACCTTTATGCCGTGTTCCGACAACCACTTTTCGATTGTCGGGCGGTTCTTTTTCTCCGCCGCTTCGACATCCCCGTTACAACTGGCCATACCTCGCGACGTGTGGACGATTATTTCAACGTCGGGTAGTGTCTCCCTTAGCTCTCGGATTTTGGAGACAACAGCGGAAATTTCGGTAGAATTAACGTAATCACGGTTTTGCGTCCTGCAAATCGTGTCATCCAAATCAAATACTATTCTCATGGTCGCTGTGGTTTAATAGTTCGCTTATGTTGTACACAGCCTTGCTCGGCTGTGGAAGTCCTAATACCTGCTCGACCTCTGTCCTGCGCTCCCTCTCAAAGATTATGATGATGCGCTCTCGCTTGTCGGCTTCTTCTACTTCTGTTCCGCTACCGCCGTCCATGCCCTCGAACGGGAAAGTTCCGCTCCATGGCGTTACGCACCATTCCTGCAAGTCCTCTTGGTCGAAGTTCCGCAGCATATCGTAATCCCACTGGCCTGCGTGTACGTTGTCCTTGATGACAAACTCCCTCTTGTCATCCTCTGAAAGTTCGGTTTCACGTATGGCGTACAAATAAGGCGATTTGAGCCACTTTTTCCAAAAGTCGGCCAGTTGTTCCTGCTCGCCCCTTACTTTGCGCTGAACGGAACGCAAAGTGCCAATTTCGGCCATTATTTCATCTTCCGACAGCTCCGCTATGGAGGCCAGTGCCTTATGGCGCATATTGCCGCCCAATATCAAGCCCGTTTCATCTGTTATCACTGGCCTCACCTGCAACATCTTCGGGAACTCCAATATGCTGCGGACGAGCTTTTTCAGGTTTTCGGGTGTTATCGTGCGTGGGTTCGCCTCGTTCTGCCTCACATCGTGGAGCGGAACTTTCGTTATCCTGTCCTTATTCATAGCCTGCCTCCTCATTCCTCATTGCCACAAGTTCGTCTATCCGCCAGCATATCTTCTCAAACAGCCTTTCGGGGCTTACTCCGAGATGTTCGGCCAGCAGCTCCCTTTCGCTGCTCTCAAAGGTTATCGTAATGTAGTCGCACGGTGTGTTTTCCTCACCGTCGTACTTCGGCAAGTCATCGGGCGTAAGGTCTTGTCCCTCTATCTCAGGCGGCAACTGGCCGTCAAACGTCGGTAGCACATCGCCCGTACCGTCATCCTCGCTTGCGTCGGGTGCTGCCTGTTCGGGCGTTGCCGCCGTCGGTGTGCTGCCCAGTGGGGCGAACGCCGTGGGGTTCGTGTTCCAAACGTCCATTCCCCAGTCACCCAGTTGTGCGCTGTCCCATTTGTTTGCCAGCGCGTCGTAATCCCATTGGCCGAAGCTCGTATTGTCCTTGATGATGAACTGCCTGCGCTCATCTTCCGACAACTCGCTTGCGTCGATGATGTAGGCGGTCGGCTTTTCGAGCCATTCGCCCCACCACTGGAGCAGGGCTTGCCTTTCGCCCTCCGTCTTGCGCTGGTAGTCCGCCGAAGCGTGTAGCCGCTGGGCTATATCTTCGGGCGTGAGCTTCGCTATGTAGTTCAGGGCGTTGTTCCTCATGTTGCCTCCGAGTGCCTGCATCACGTTGTCAACCACGATGGGGCGTATCATCAGCATCTTCGGGAACACCAAAATCGATGTGACGAGCTTCTGAAACTTGTCCTTTGCTATCGTTCGGGGGTTCTGCTTGTTGACCCTCACCTGCGACAGCTTGACTTGCTTGATTTTATCCAGTTCCATACGTGCAAACTTATCGGTTTATTGTTTTTCTGCAAATTTACATCAAAATGTTTACATAATAATCGTTTACGGGCTAATTTATAGCATTTTTCACTTATTTCTGCACCGACTTAGCGAAAAACCTGCCCAAGTCCACGCCAACAACGCCGCGTCGCGCCCCTCTTGGTTCGTTCGGCCTGTTATTCCCGTGAACGCGGCCAGTTCCTCTTGCGTGATTTTGCCGTCCTTTCCTTTCCACAGGTTCACGCCGCCGATTTTCAGGGCGAGCGGCTTCACAAGCTCATATGGTATCTGCCAGTGCTGGCACATCTCGGCAATCTTCCGCCCTGTTTCGTGGTTGCGCCCTGCGTGGTTTCCCTTTGCCGCCGCCACCGCCCGTGTGTCCTTAGGCGCGAGGTGCCAGTTTGACTTGTTCAGCCATCCTGCCTCAATGATGACCCTGAATGTCCGCCCCGTGGTTTCCGCCCGTCGCTTTGCCCACATCAGGTAGTCCAGTAGGTCGGGAAATGCCAGTGTGGCTATTTCGAGCCTCCGCGTGTCGCATTCGAGGCTTGCAACTCCGCTTTTCTCCACGTCGGGGTCAATGCCTATCACTGTCTGTACTTTGGTTATCGTCTTTCTCATTGTCTGCCTCCGTCCTTTGTTCGTAGTCGATGTATATTCTCTCCACTGCGCCCGTCTCATCACGGGTCAAACGTATTCTCTCGATGTAGATACCGCCTTGCTCAAACTGCTTGTTCATGGCGGCGATGAAATGCCTTATTTCCTCGATGTTCATTTCTCCGCCTCCTTTCTGCTTGATGAAGTTTTTCTACACTCGCGGAATTTCCGCGGAAAATCGGCGGAATTTTGCGGAAAATTTTCTGCACTTTCCGTGAGCTTCCCGTCGGGCAAAAGGTCTTTTAGATATGCCCATCCGCCTATGAACCTTGCGCCCCTCTCCCAGTACGGCAGTGCCTCTTTCACTTTCAACTGGTAAGACACATGGTTGCGTGCTATGCACTTCCTGACAAGTATCATTCGCCCTGTTTCAGGCTCTTCATCCGCGCTGTGCCAAACGCTGTTTATCCGCCAGTCTGCGCCAGCTATAAATCCGTTCTCACAGGCTACCTCTCCAATGTAATCGAGGCCAGTAGTATTAAGGGCGTGTTCCAACGCCGCTTTTTCAATCGTTTCTCTATCCATAGTCTTATTTTTGTTTTGAAGTAAAATGAGAAAATTTGAGGAAATTTTCCGATTTTTTCCTTTAATTTCCCTATTCGTCACGTGAATAAATTAGGCTGTATTCTGCGCAGCACCTTGTTTCTCGCGTCGTTGTAAAAGCCCTTGTTCCTCGAAGCCGTAAGCTTTTCGCCCCATGTTGGCCGCTGCGAGCAGTGTAGTGCCGCTTCCTGCGCACGGGTCAATCACGACATCGCCCTTGTCGGTGAATATGCCTATCAGGCGTTCGAGTAGCGGCACTGGCTTCTGCGTAGGGTGTACTTTCGGCGTGCCGTTGTCCCTCGCACAATCAAAGCAGTTGAATATCATCCGCCCGTCATTGTTGAACTTCGGAAGTTTCTCGCGGTAAAGCACAAGGCCGTATTCGCAGTTGCCGACAATCTTCATGTTGGCTTTTAGCACTTGTGCCGAGAAGTCTTTGCGGAATACAAGGTTGATGTAGTGGTTCAACCCGTATTTCCTGCCAAGCTCTATGAACTTGAATTGCTGCTCGAACTCGCAGAACATAACCATGCATGGTGACCTCCCTTTCTGCTTCGGCTCTTTGACTAGCATTTTCGAGCAGAAGTGCATAAACTCCGCTGGCCGGAACTCGCTGTCGGACGAAAGGAACTGCTTTCCTGCCTTGTCGCTTTCGCCGTTTCGGTTGTCGCCGTCAACGTACCATGACGGGTTGCTGGCGTAAGCCTTGTTGCCAAGTGTGTATGGAACATCGGTCAGGATGAGCTGCGCTTTCGGTATTCCGTAGACCTTGTAATTTTGGAAGCTATCATTGAATAGTTCAATATCTTTCATCGCCTTATCCAGTTTTTGATTTTGTTAATGTGTTTCGGCGGAACGTAGTAGTTGAACTCGCACCGTTCTAATGCCGCTACCGCTTCGCGCAATTCTTGAATTGCTTTTGCTTCGCCCTCATCCGTTCAACGAGGAAGAAAAATGCCTTTGCGTCCATATCTCTGTATCTTGGTTATAGTTTCCGTCTGTCCTTTCCCTTTATCTCGAAGTAATTGCACATCTCATGCAGTCGGCTTGCCACGCGGTCGCCGTATCTGTCGAGGAGCTTTTGCCCTCCCAGTTTCAGGTTGGAGGTTATCAACGTCAGCTGGTCTGCCCTGTCGCCCCTGTACTCGATGAGCTGCCGTATAACGTCTATGCGGTTTCCCATGTACAGGCTTTCCTGCGGCTCTTGCCCGAAGTCCTGAATGGCGAGTATAGGCCGCGTCTTGAACGCAGCAAACGTTCCTTTCTCGGTGTATACGTCGCATATCGCGTCCGCCATGACGCTGTTCCAGCACAATGCCGCCTCCGTCTGCTCGTATGGAAACGCTATCTTGAAGCCCCACACCCTGCAATACATCTGCATGATGTCAAGACACCACGACTTGCCCGTTCCCGTATTCCCTGCGATGTAGATGCCTTTTTTCGGGTCGCCCTTGACTGGTCGCCCCGTTTCAGGGTCGATGCTGTTCATTGCTGGGTCGCAGTGGCACCAGCGTATGAAGTTGGCGTATGCAAAGCGGTTTTCTTCGTCAATCTCGAAACGTGGGTTTCTCCGTTTGCCGATTGCCTCCACAAGTTCGAGCGCGGTCATGATGTCGTAATCAGGTCGCGGCCTGCGTGTCATCTCCGTGAACATTCCGCGTTCCTCCATGCGGCTGATTATCTCACCGATGGCTGGTGTCTGCACCTTGACGGCCTTTTTCTTGCCGTCCTTGTCGGTTATCTCTTTCGTTACTTCCATTCGTCGTTGCAGTTTTTTCCGTTGTTGCTATTGTTGGTTCTATATCGGGGCGCGGTGTCGGGACGGTTGTCGTAGTTCCCCTCGTACACCTTTACCCAGTTCTTGTCGTTTTCAAACAGCCAGTCAAACGAGGCTTTCCATCCGCGCTTGTTGTCTCCGCGCAGAAAGTTGCTGACCTGCATCTTCGTGAAGATTTCCCGAAGCAGGAGTAGTGCCTTTTCCGCGCCTCCCATTTCCGCTACGCGGTTGCGCATCTTGTTCTTTCGGCTTTCCGATAGCGAGTGGAGCTTGGGGTAGCCAACGCATACCGCGTTCCACAGTTCCTTGATTTCCTTAAAAGGCAGATTTTCCCTTTTCTCGGACTTAATAGGCTTTGGGGCTTCCGCCTCGTCAGAGGCAGAAGAGGGGGCGGTCTCAACCGCCGCCGTTTTTTCTTTACCTCTCGTTAGAGAGGTTTCTTTATTATTATCTTCTATATTCTTTATTCTTGTATTGTTGTTAGTTTCCGCGCTATCCGCGTTTCGTTTGCTCGTTGATTGCTCGTTGATTTGCTCGTTAGCTGTTTCCTTTATATCCTCGCAACTATCTGTAACACAGATATTAACAACGCTTTTTTGCTCGTTATTTGCTCGTTGATTTGGTTGCGTTTTGCTCGTTGATTGCTCGTTGATTGCTCGTTGTTTGATTGTTGATTGCTCGTTGATTTGGCTTTCCTGACACTGGTAACTTTCGTATTTGCAGATAGTTATGACCACATACCTGTTCGTTGATTTGTATGTTATTTCCCCTGTCTTTATGAGCCGTTTCAAACAGGTTCTTACGGTCTGCGCCGACAACCCCAAATCACGCCTTATGGCTGCGTTCGTCGTTATGACCTGACCTTTCAGAACTGGTATTCCCTGCCAGCTGTCGTCTTTGTGCTTCGCCCTCAACAAAAGGTACAGAAACAGCTGCACCATTTCCGCTTTTCCGAACCATTCCCACCCGAGGAACTTGTCGTATATCTTAATCCACCTGCTGCCCATAATCTCCGCCTATTTTCTGAAATAAACATTCGTGAGCTGCTTGTAACCGCTGAATACAGCGTAGATACCTGGCCGTGTCTCTCTCACCTGCAAATCCTCTACGCGACCGAAACGCTTGTAGTTGCCGCATAAATCGACAATCCAAGACGTTTTGCCCTCATATGGACGTATAGCCCTGCCGACCATCTGATAGTACAATGCAAGCGACATTGTAGGCCGTGCCAGTACCACCGTGGCAAGTTCAGGAAAGTCAAAACCCGTGGTAAGCACTCCAACGTTCGCCACTACGTTTATCTTCTTCGCCTTGAACGCCTTTAATATCGCCTCGCGCTGCTGCTTCGGCGTGTTACTGCTTACCACCGCCGCACGTCCGCCTAATGCCCGTGCCACGTATTCCGCCTCCTCAATGAAGCGCGTGAACACGAGAATGGACGTGCGCCCTGCCACCAACAGCCTCTGCACGATGTTTTCCAGCGTGTCGTTGAATTTAATTTCCCGATAGTGGTTTCTTACGCTCGCGTCCGTGTAGTCCGCGCCCGTGCTGTTCACTTTCAGACGGCTGGTATCGACCACGTTCAACTGGTAGTAGTTCATGTTGGCCAAGTAGCCGCGCGAGAGCAACGTGCCGACCTGTACGCAGTACAGCATCTCGTTGAATATGCGTGGGTTCGTCCGCGTGATGAAACGGAGCATGGAGCCGTAGAAACGGTTGCTGTACAGGCGGTACGGCGTGGCCGTCAGCCCCAGCACCTTGCACCCGACCGTTTCGATGAAGTCTTTGTACATCCCTGCCTCCGCGTTAACGTAATGGCATTCGTCGATTATCGCGTAGCGGAAGCGGCGAAAAAAGTCCTTACAGTTCTTTATGCTGCCAATCGTGGCGAACGTGATTGTTGACACCTGCTTTCGGTTGAACGAGGCCGAGAATATCCCTACGTCCGTCAACACGCCGTAGGAACACAGCTTTTCGTAGTTCTGCTCCAGTATCTCCTTGCTTGGCTGGAAGATGAGCACTGGCGCGTTCAGCCGAAGTGCTATGTTGGCTATCACGAGGCTCTTTCCCGACCCTGTCGGCAGGACTATCAGCCCGTTTTTCTTGCTCCCTGACGAGAAGAAGCGAGCCGCCGCGTCCACGGCCTCCCTTTGGTAATCTCTTAACTCATACATGATTTATTGCGTTTATTGTGCGGACGGCAGGGGTCGAACCTGCCTTGCAGCCCTCACTTGCCGCGTCCGCTACCATTGCTGGCTTACTGCTCGATTATCACGATGTCGGGGCAAGTCAGGCGTATGCGCTCCAAAACCTCGTCAATAATCGTGTCGCGTGTCTCGATGATTAACTCATTGCTCTGCGCCGATACGAGCGTACAGGTGAAGTCGTTGGGGTTGACGTACACCTCTACTTGCACCGTCTGCTTCTCGCACCCCTTGAACACTGGGATGACGAGGTTGAACGCTTCGGGCAAGTTCGACTGAACGGCCTGATTGATGAGTATGCGGCGGTCTCCGCGCTTGTTGTCGCTGTTCTCAATCTCCTTGTCGACCTTTGCCTTAAAGTTCTGCAAGTCCGTTACGAGCTTCATGGCTACGCTCCTGTTCTCGAAATACGCCCTGTTCATCTTGAACAGCTCCGCCATCTCGAAGTTGGTGATGTACTCTCCGCCGTTAATGCCGAATTTCCCGTATTCAGGAGAGAGTTCGAGCTTACCCTGTACACTTGCCCCGTAGTAGTTCTTTTCGTCCGTAACAAGCGTAATTGTCATTTCCTCACGGTTTACTTCCACGTAACACTCCTTTTGGTTGATGGTCGCCTCTCGCTTTTCAATCCAGCGCGCTGGCGCGTCAATCGTGCCGTGTATCTGTACTCTTTCAGGTTCGTGCAGGGGCAACGCCTGGCCCTCCCTGATGACTACTTCTCCTTTTCCTGCTACGTTTCCTGCCAGTGCTTCGGCAATCGCTTTCTTGATTTCTTCTTTCACTTCTTTTTCCATGATGACTTTGTTTTAATCTGTTCAACCATTTGTTCCTGTTCTCTGAATTTTGAAAATCGTCGGGGACTTCTCCTCAGGCCGTGCAGGACGCTGGTAAACCAGTACGCCCTCCGCGTTGTAGTAGCCCACCTCGTCGCCGTCAACGAACTTAAAGCAATTCTCGGTAACAAATTCGCTCTTTTCTTTGAGCTGTTTCGTCACTCCGTCGTTTTCCTCTTCCAACTGCTTAATCTGCTCATTGTAGAGTTTGTTCTGCGCCCGTTTGTCGGCTCGCACGTCGCGCAGTTGGATGTTGTTCTCAACGAGCTTATCTTTCAGCTCCTCTATTTGCTCAGAGGCAAGCGGTTTGACGTAGCCCAGTTCCTCGACCGCGTCGCAGTTGTCACGCAGGAATGCGGTGCGTTCCGCAATGTTCCCGTACTCTTGTCCTAATACTTTGTCCATAATTATTTGGTTTTGGGTGGCCGTCCATTCGGGCGGCCACGGGTGAAACTATTTCTTTCTGATCAGGAGGAAGTCCGCCCAAATGTCCGTGAACTGCTTGCCGCAGTATGCCGCGAGCGTGTCGCTCTTCAAGCAAAGGCGAGAGCCGACGGACGTAATCGAAAGCGAGGGGGCGTCATCCGAGTACGCAAAGGCGAAGCCCGCATATTCTGTCTGATAGCCTACGGTGCTTACCATGTTTCGCTCTTTCCTCTCATCTTCACCCATCTGTTCGATTTCCTTTTTCGTATAAAGCCAGTGCCACGGGTAATAGCGTTCCTCATCTTCGGTGAATTGAGGCTCCCAGCCCTCGTTGAGGGCGGCTACGATTACTCTTAGCTGCAAGTACGCCTCTAAGTCGGGAGAAAGGTTTTTACCCAAATGCCATTCCCTGACCAACGGGTGTTCTTCGCCGAGTGCCATCATTGCATCCTCGAAAGTCTTGATGCGGTCGCGGACATCTTTCGGCTTAAACAATTCCTTGCCAAACAGATTTTCGAGGAACTTCATGTATGCAGCTGCATTCGCTTTCCGTGCTTCCTCATAAGAGGCCAGCACGTTACTTTTCTTGATTTCGATTGTTTCGTTGTTCATCTTTGATTGCTTTTACTAATTCGTTACTTATTTCTTTATTCTCTTTGAGCTTCCTGACGAGCAATCCAGCGCGGCGTTTTAGGTTGTATATCCGATTGCTGCCTCCGTCGGATGTCAACTCGATAAAGGCTGTCAGGAACTCCACCGCTTCGCGCCGCTGCTGGTTGCTTATCAGGTGCATGTCCTTAGAATGGTAAATCGTCTTTGTCTGACTGAACGTTGGCTGGTTGCCCGTACCCCGTGCCTGCCTGCGCCTGTTGGGGCTGCATTTGGCTCGGCTTCAAATCTCCGATGTAGTAGTTCACGCCGCTGCGCTGCAGCTCTTTCTTGCAGTACGCCTTAATGTAGTGCGTGTAGCCGAACTGGGAAACCTCGCGCCGTGCGTTGACGACAACGTTCAGGTACTTCTTTCCGTTCTTCCCGACCGTTATCAGTTCCTTTGGAATGTCGGTCAGGCATATAGAGCCATATAGGTTTTCCATCGCGCCGTCACTTTAAGAGGAATGTTCGTGGCCCAGCCTTGGTGTACTGGTAGCTTTGGTACAGTTCGGGGTTTTCTGCTGCAAACTTCTTTTCGTCGAAACATGTCCTGCCCTTTGACGCTTTCCATGTCGCGAGCGGCTTTACCGAGTTCGGCGCAACAAGTGCTTCCGCGTCACCCATCGCCATTTTGATAGCGGCTTCCAACTCTTTCTTTCGGGTATCAAGTCCGCTAAGTTCCTCTTTCAGCTCTTTCAGCTGTCGGCAGTCCTCAATCAGCTCATCCGTGGCTTCCAGCACCTTGCCTGCGACGTGGCGTGGGTTTTTCAACAGCACATCGTCAACGTTGACGGGCAGCGGCTCTTGGTCGCCAATGATGTAGTCCGTCCAGAATTTCTCGACCTCTTCAATCATCCAGTCGTAAAACTCTTTGTCGAACATAAAGTCCTTAAAGCCGAACTTCCTGCCCATTGTCAGCCATGCCAACGCTCCCTGCGAGTATTCCCCGACACCCATGTTCATTTGGAGCTGGCAGAACCAGTGCTGAGGTATGCTGTTCTCGTCTATTTCCATTTGCGTGGTCTTGCATTCGAGTACGCACTTGTTATCCTCGTTGTGCTTCGCTCCGTCCTGCCAATACAGGCGGTCGGGAGACACACGAAGAAATGGCTTTTCGGGATTGATGATCGAGAAGTCCTCAACCGTGTTCTTTATGACGTAGCAGTTGGTCGCGTCGCGGTAGAACAGGCTCACCGCATCTTCGAGGTAATGACCTGCTTTCATCGCGAAGTTTTCCTGCTTCGGAGCGTCCAGTCCTTTCTTTCTACGCCACAACTGATATGGCGTTTCAAACGGGTTAAGTCCTAATATCGTTCCAACCTCTGACGCTCCGATGCCGTTTCTTCTGTCGGAGAGCCATTCCTGCCTGTTCTTGTATCTAATTACTTGTTTTGACATTGTTCTTTGTTTTGTGCCATTCAGTGATGGCGGTTGATATTTTCTTTTTGGTATCTGCGGAGTGCTTATACCCTCTTGCGTGGTGCATTCCGATTTTGGCTTTCGCCTCTTGGGATAGCTTCATTCCTGTGTGGGATTGCGCTATCTTTTTCCTGCGTTCCTCGTTCATTTCGCTTAGTCCTGTCTCGTATGCGTGCTTGCAGTTCTCTGAACGTGTTACCCATTCGAGGTTTTCGGCTCTATTGTCTGTCTTTATCCCGTTCTTATGATTTACAAAATCTTTTCCTGCTGGCTTCGGAATAAAGGCCTCTGCAACGAGCCTGTGGACTGTGTAGCATTTCTTTTCGATGAACACTCTGACATATCCGTTTCCGCTGGCTGTCAGCTTAAATATCCTGCCTTTTCGGTGGGACGGTCTGCCTTTGTCGTTTACTACGTGGTCTGCGCTCTTGACGTTTCCGAGGTTGCTCACGTAATGGTTCGGGTGTCCCCGTATCGGTTTCCATTCTTCCATTGTTGTTGTGGATTTATTTGTTATTATTAATTATCTCCCCAGTTTCGGGGTCAACATTCGATGGAACTTCTTCCTTTCCTGCGTTAGGCATGCTGGCTTCACTCGATGCTGTCTCTGCAACCTCCGATTTCACAGTAGCCTGTTTTGCGCTGGTGGCTCGTTTTGCGGCCTCCGCTGCCTTTGCCTTTACAGCCTCCGCCTTTTTCTTGGCTTCCTCTGCCTGTCTGCGTTCCTCAATCGGTTTGATGAAGCTCTCCTTAACGGTTGTCGTTCCCTCCTTTATTGCGTTGGCTGTCGCCCTAAGCTCAAACACGGCTTCCTTGTCTATCTCCTCAACTTTCGTTATTCCGAGGTATTCCAGCAGCATTTCTTTCGTAACTCCGAGCTTGGCGAAGTACGCTATCATGTTCTGACGGCTCGTTTCGAGGTCGAGCGACTGACCCATTGCGACTTTCTTCACCTCCTCGATGACTTTCTTTGTCACGGCCTTTGGCACGACTTTCAGCACCGCGTTTCGGTAAGCTATGGCCGACGCTGCGTTTCCAGTCATGACCTGCATATCTTCCGAGAACGTCTTGCCGTACTTGTCGGTTATGCGCCGTTTTACCTCCACGCTGACGGCAACATTCGTTTCGAGGTCGTGGCACACACCTTGCGCCGTGATGGTCTTGCCGTCGTTGCCGATGATGCGTGTCTGCACCCGTAGGTTTCCCCATGCCCCTGCGATGATTTCAGCCATCCTGACCGACAGCCCCTCGATGGTGGAACCGCTGCGACGCAGGACGTAGAAGCAATCCTCTGCCGTTTCCATGTCCATTGTGGCGTAGGTGGCAATCTTGTTCAACACTTCGGGCAGATTGCGTGGGTACTGCTTGGCCGTGCTAATCTGCATGTCCACCTCCGAGCGGTTGATTGCTTGCAGCATTTCCGCTTGCTTGATTTCGATAATTTCGTTACTCATGTCTTTTTGTTTTTAATTGGTTTATAATGTTTCTAAAGCTGTGCTTTCCAAAAGCGGACTATCTCGCTTCCCTTGTAGAACTTTCGGGCTGTTTCCCTGCGGAAGCCGCATTTTATCAATCCCTGTTCCGTGTACCGCTGCAACGTGTTGCGGTGGATGCCCAGTGCAAGGCAGGTCTGCGATACAGAATAACGCCCGTCAGCTGTCACCCGTGGCTCTGTCGCTGTTATCATTTCGCGCCTCCTTTCATTTCCTTGATTGATATTCGCAGCAGGTTGTAGCCCAGCAGTGCCATCAGGCCGAAGCAAACAACGTAGAACATATCGTAGCCTCCTGCTATCAATCGGACAACCATAAACACTGCCCACAGCAACAGCCCTCCTGCGAAAATCACCTGTAATACCGATGTAAACTTTTCCATATCCCAGTCAATTAAAAGGTTTATTTCGTTACCTCGTAAAGCCCTCGCGAGGTAAGCACGTTCTTAATCCCAGGTACGGTCATCCCGTACTGCTTAGCAACAATCGACATCAGCCTGTACGGCTTGCAGTCGGGGTGTTGGTTTGAAAGGCTGAGGTATGCACGGCATATCGCCATGTGCTTTTCCTCACGCGCCTTTTCCGTCGGTGTTCTTACGTCTATTGTTTCCATTGTTCTTTATGTTTTTTGTTGTTAGAAATCTTTGTCGAATTGGAATGTCGTAATCCTTACCTTGATGTTCTTGCTTCCTGCCGTCTTGAATGCCGAGCCCGTCATCGCGTCCTCAACTTTAAGCAGTTCGAGCATGTGCTGTTCAAGTTCCTGTGGTACGGGAAACGTAACCTCTTTCCATTGCTTCCCGTCCCTTATCTCGATGCGTAATTTCCTCTCTGTCATTTCTTCAAAAGAATTTCGTTCAATGCTTCTCGCTCGTCTTTCCACAGTTCGTAACCCTTGTTGATTTTCCTACGCAGGTACTCCCTCTCTCCAATCATCTTGTAAACCTGCTGGCGTATAGTGCTGTCGCTGTATTCGTCCGCCATGTTTATAAGCAGGTTTATTGTCTCCTCACGCTCGCTGTTCAAGACGTGCAGCCTGTCGCTCTGAGCGTCCGCCTTGTCGTACAGGGCTTTGATTATCTCGCTGTCTTTGTGCTTCTTGTAGTCTGCACAGAAGCGGTCTTTGTCAAGCTCTCCCGACATCATGTAGAGGTCGTTGGCTACCTCGAACTCGTCGCCTGTTACCTTGCGACCAATTCGTTCCTCAAATTCATTCTGTGTCATATTCTTATCCGTTTAATGTTATTCGTTCCCAGCCTCCTATCGAAAGGCACGGCTTAACCGCGCTGGGATAGTTCTCTTATAACCTGTCATACACCTCTCTCATCGTAAGGATTTCGTAATCCACACCAGCTTTCTTTATCGTTCTAAGCTCCTTTTGGGTAAGGTAAAGACCGATGTAGCCTTTCCAGCCGTTGAACGTTCCCAGCTCGCTCAATTTTTCCTTAATCTCTTTTATTTTCATTTTTCCTCAACTTTTTAGTTTATTCTCAATTTTTATTCGTACTTTTGAAACCGTATTGCAAAGCGGTTTAGAAATCTGCTGCAAAAATACAACCTTTTTGGTTATAAACAAAATTTTTCTATAACTTTTTTGGTTGTAATTGCAAAAATATTTTCTAATGTGCCGCAATGCGCTGAAAATTAACGTATTAAGCACATGGAGAATATAGGCGAAAAATTGAGCTCCTATTTTAAGGAGAAAGGTATTACACAAGAGGAGATTGCGTCTCGTCTGGGCGTTTCGCAAGCCTATGTAAATGCTTTATTGAATGGGCGTAAAGCATTCGGAAAGCAACAGGCAAAGAAATGGAACGAGTTGTTTGGTATTTCTGTTAATTGGCTTTTAACTGGTGACGGGGATATGTTCCAAAACAATATAACTCAAAACAACCAAAACGGTGATAATATTCAAGGAACATCGGTCACCGTAAATAAAACGGAAAAAGAATATCTCGAAATAATCAAGCGGCAATCTGAACAACTTAGTAAAAGCCAAGAACAAATTGACCGTTTGCTATCTATAATTGAAAAAATAAAATAGTATGGGTGTTTATTTTAGGAAAAGTGTCAAGATATTTCCAGGTGTCAGGTTGAACGTTAGTAAAACTGGTACAAGCTGGTCTATTGGACCTCGTGGACTTAAACTTAATATAGGGAAAAAAGGTACTTACTTAAATTCAAGTATTCCCGGAACTGGCATTTATTCTCGGCAAAAATTGTCAGGTAGTAAAAATAAACCGTCCTATTCGGATAATTCGACACAGAAGCCTTTAGCTCCTCATGTAACTTTATTAGCTGTTTGGTTTGGTGGTGGTGGTTTCTTGTCTGTTATTCTGTCATTGGTTAATTGGTCATGGAACCCAATTATAATTTGGGCGGTTAGTTTTATAGCCTTATTACTTGGCGTTCTTTCTTACGAAAAAAACAAGAATGATAAATGAACGAGCGTCTATTGCAATTCATACAATATAAAACGGGCGGCAAACAGGCCGACTTCGCGGAGCTGATGGGATGGTCGCCCCAATACCTCCACAAAATGCTGAAAGAGGGTGGTATCGGCATCCGCCCCATCGTCGCCCTGCTCGAAAAGTTTCCCGAACTCAATGCCCGTTGGCTGCTTCTCGGTGAGGGCGCAATGCTCAACACTGGCGCAGATGCAGTCAAGAGCCATCTGTTGAAACTTCTCGAACTCGAAAAGTACATGCCCGTGATGACCCCCGACGAGCTCCGCCTGCTGGAGGACGGGCAAACCGACTTCGACGCTGAAACGGTCATTCGCTGGGAGGAACTTCTTGCCGACCGCAGCAAAAAGATAAACGACCGCTTCAATGCGGCCTACAAAAAACAGGAGGAACTATGCAAACAGGACAAAGCCAAGAAATAGTGCGCCGCTTCTTCGAGGCCGTGCACCGCCTGAAAGCCGACAAGGTCATTCGGGGCAAACAGACGTTTACCGAACGCTACGGAATAAACCGCTGGAACTTCAACACGCTCGAAAAGGATATGTCACGCGACATCTTCCAAGTGGCGTGGCTCGGTTTCCTTGTCGCCGACTACAAGGTTTCCCCATCGTGGTTGCTGGTCGGCGAGGGTGCTTTCTATCAGCCCGACTGGGACGCCGAAAAAGTCCGAAAACAGCAAAAAAACTGCAACGGCGAAAACGCGAGATTAGAACATCTTGAAAATCAAAGGATTGCAAAATAACTTGTAATACCTTTGCATTTATTATAATGACAGAAGACGTTTATGGAATTATCAATAAATAACTTCGGACCGATAAAGGAGGCAAAGATAGATTTTGGCGACCTTACTTTTATTATAGGGCCACAGGCAAGCGGAAAGAGCCTGGCACTGGAACTGCTGAAACTTATCTTGGATAAATATCATATCGTTTCTACTCTCAAAAAATATAATTTCATTTTGAGTAAAACAGATGCAAAGAATATCCTGGACTGGTATTTCGGTGAAGGGTTGGCAGGACTGTTTAGGTATGATACGAAGATAGCTTTAGACAATGAACCTTTTTCGCCTAAAGACTTGCTTAATGCTATATCTAAGCCCAAAGCTTCAGGACAGAAGAAAGAGTCAGTATTTTATGTTCCGGCGCAAAGGATTCTGAGTATTTCTGAAGGACGTCCCAGAAATTTTATGGAATATGACACGTCTACTCCTTACGTGTTGAGATGGTTCAGCGAAACGTTACGCGTGTTTATGCAGGGTGGTATGGGTAATCCTGACACAATATTCCCTATTAAGACACGACTGAAAGGAGCTGTAAAGAGAGCTATAAACGACAACATATTTCATGGCGGTAAGGTTGTTCTCGACAAGACGGGAGTGCAACGGAACATGAAGATGGAAGTGGCAGGCATGAAAATTCCTTTTATGGCATGGAGCGCAGGACAAAAGGAATTTATGCCTTTGCTATTGGCCATATATTGTCTTTCAGGTCCTCCTACACAGGTTATTGACAAGAACGACTATAAACTGGCTATAATCGAAGAGCCGGAAATGGGACTTCATCCGCGCGCAATACAGTCGGTGCTGCTGGAGATAATCGAACTGATTCAGAACGGCAAAAGAGTAATAGTTTCAACACATTCAACTACATTCCTTGAATTTGTATGGGCTTTTAATAATATGCGTTATTTGCCTGAAGATAAATTCAAGTCGGCAATGTGTGAAATGTTTGAAATAGGAACAAATACAAATGCCGCATGTCTGTTTGATAAATTGAAGGAGAAGACGATAAAGACGTTTTATTCGGCTAAGCATCATACGAAAGAAGGCGTAACATTCTCGGATATATCGACACTGGATGCCTTTAACGAGGATACGGACATATCTGAATGGGGCGGACTATCTACATTTTCAAGCATGACATCTGAAATAGTCAGCCGGTATACAGAACAATAAAAAAGAATAGCGGTATGACTAAGTTTGAAAGTGCTGTGATAAATACTCCGGATATTGCCGGCGGATACAAGAAGGGTATCCAGGCTTTTGGCGCAAATTCATCATGCGTGCAGGTGGATGATGCCAGAAAGCTGGAAGGAAGTGTAGACATTGACAAATGTACAAGAGATATTTATCCTGACAAGGCGCGCTGGGATTACGCTTTGGGCTATGACGAAAAAGCATACTTCATAGAGGTGCATCCGGCTAGCACAAGCGATGTGGCAACGATGATTGCGAAAGCAAAATGGCTGAAGGACTGGCTGAAAAATAAGGCTAAAGACCTGGAGGCATTAAAGGCTAATGACAATTATTATTGGGTGGCAACAGGCAAAATAAAAATTCTGCCTAAATCAAGACAATATAGAATGCTTATGCAAAATAAGATATTGTTGCGTAGTAAATTTATCCTTCCGCTTGGATAAAGTGATTAATGATATAATAAAATGCACTAACAATTAAACGAGTGAACAATGCTGTATCCGTTTACATTCAAATATAATTTCTTTCCTAAAGTATGGGGCGGAAGCCTGCTGAAGACTCTTAAGGGTATTAACGATGACGACACTACTCCTATTGGCGAGAGCTGGGAGATAAGTGCCGTGCCTGACAAGGAATCGGTGGTGGCTAACGGCTCGCTGCAAGGCCGTAAGCTGAATGAGCTGGTGACGGAATATAAGGAGGAACTTATAGGACGGACTGTATATGATATGTATGGCGACAAGTTTCCGCTGCTGATAAAGTTTATTGATGCGGCCAAGGACCTGTCGATACAGGTGCATCCGAACGACGAGATGGCAAAGAAATATCACGACTCGTTCGGCAAGACGGAGATGTGGTATATAATGGACACCAAGCCGGGAGCAAAGCTCTACAGCGGTTTTAAGAGTCCTATATCGAAATATGAATATGGAAAGCGCATTGAGGACGGAAGTATATGTGATGTGCTGGCGTCGCACGACGTGAAGGAAGGCGACGTTTTCTATATCCCTGCCGGACGTATCCACGCTATATGCAGCGGAACACTGCTGGCTGAGGTGCAGCAAAGCTCTGATCTGACATACCGCATATTCGACTATAACCGTCCGGGACTTGACGGTAAGCCAAGGGCACTGCACACGGCGCTGG
>OKVE01000046.1_pt1 | contig 54003 bp, 48 predicted proteins | sample 1604781 | NCBI WGS metagenome assembly OKVE01 (sample SAMN01760918, study PRJEB22395) | human gut metagenome
ATTAACCTAATTAACGCATGAAAATCAACAATAAAAAGACGCATTAACAAATATATATCTTCTTTTAATATTAGGTGCTTTCTGTATTGCAAAAATTCTGCTTTCTTTTATTGTTGATTTTCATGCGTTAATTAGGTTAATTCGTAATTTATTAAATTGTTAGTATTGAACATAAAAAATTAATTATAGAAATACGGTTTAATGTTTTGGTCGAACTAGGTTTATCAAGGTTCATTCATTAAAGTTGTTGTTGTTAGTATTAATATCCAAATAGTCGATTGCAGGTGAGGATGTCTTTTATAGCTTGTTTTCTAAGTGTTGTTTGGAGTTTTCTTTTGTCTTTTCAATCCTCTTTATAATCTTCAGGTTCGCCTTGTTGATTATATCCATGTCTATGGCATTTAGATAAATTTGTGTAGTTTTTAGTGATGTATGCCCCATGCTGTCGCTAATCACCCCCAATGGTATGTTCATGTTTTTGGCTATGCTGGCCCATGAATGTCGTGCTACGTACATTGTTATGCCTTTGCGCATCTTCAGCATTTTGGATATTTTGCGCAGCTGCTGGTTGACGTTCTTCTGACAGCTTTTGTATTGTGTCCTTTCGTCCTTACCGGCAGTGGTTATTATCGGTAGCAGGTATTCGTTATACGAGGGCCATTTGTTGACAATATCCTGCATGCACTTTTCCCATTTTATCGAAAGTTGCTGTTTCGTCTTTCGTCTCTTGTATGTCAGTATGCCGTTGTCAAGGTCTGTCTTTTTGAGATATGCCATGTCTACGAACGACATTCCACGCGTATAAAAGCTGAACAGAAACATGTCACGTGCAAAGTGTAAGGCTCTTGAAGGCATATATAATTCCTTTATCGCCTTTATGGTCTGTAGCGGCACTGCTCTTTTTTCGGTTTTGTCAATCCCTGTGTAAACGTTTTTGAACAGCTGCTTTTCTGCTGCCAGTCCGTCCTCTACAGCCCTGTTGTAAACCGCTCGCATCACTCTCATGTAAAAGGACACTGTGTTCATCTTGATGCCTTCATTTTTGAGATATGCTTCATACTGCTGTATAACCTTGTCGTTGATTTTGCTCAATGCGATGTTTTTACCGTTTCTGAACCGCTTAAAGCTTTTCAGCGTACTTTTGTAGTTGGCGGCAGTGCTGATTTGTCTGTTGTCCTCAAGCTCCTTGATTATTTGTTCCATGTAGATAAACAAAAATTTCTCGCTTTTGGGCTTTAATACCTTCCCGGAGAGAACACTCTCATCAATTTCGATGAGAAGTTCTTTTTCTCCAAGTTGTATCAACTGTGGAGAAAGTTTAATTCTGATTGTTGCCATTTTACTGTTGAAAATTAAGACATAATTAAACTAAAGTTTTTACATACTACATTTGTCAGTGGAGAAGGTCTGAGCTTTGCACAGTTTTTCTTCACTTTCTTGATTGCAGGCATTTTCATTCCTGTTATCCTTCTTTTTTTCTTTTCATTGTCGTTGCATTTATATTTGTTAATAATTATTGCAGAACACACAAAAGCAGGGCATAAGCTTTTATTTTGTGTTGGCTTATACTCTGCTTTGTTACCGCGGCAACACATTTTTTTTCTTGTATTGCCCCCGGTAAAGCGGCTGTTGTTCAGCAGCTTCTTAATCTTTCAGATAGTTCTCTATGTTAGTCAGGACTTTGTTGCTGAGTCTTTCGTACGATTGCTTTGTCAGTCCTGACGATACGCCCATGCAGTGCATGTGCGGATGATTTTGCATGTTTGTGCTGCCGGCTGCCCCGATGGTGTCGCAGAAGCAGATGTTGTCGTTGTCTAGCCATTGAGCCATTGCAGGTTCGTCCCAAGCCGGCGACAGGCCGGTGTTGAACAGAATCTTGTGGTTGCCCATCAGTTTAAACTCTTTTTCATGAAGTAGCACTGTGTTGCGGTTGAGGCAGCAGAAAACAACGTCGCTCCATTCAACAAGTTTGTCAAGCGGCATGAATCTGTAGCCCTTAGCCTCTGCCTCCGGCTTTTGGCTGCGTGCGAAGTAGCCTATATGGGCACCGAAGAATTTCATTGCGTCGGCAATCATGCCTCCCGATTTGCCCAGACCTATGATTCCTGCCTTCAGTCCGGTTATCTCGTTCGGCGCTCCCAGCCATGCCGGCTGACCGAAACCGTGCAGGCATCTTACAAGTTCGCTTATTACATATTCAATGACGCCTTCGTCGCCGTAGTCGCGTATGCCCGTAACGGTTATGCCGTGTCCTTCTGCATATCTTATTTCAACATTGGCACTTTCGGGCGAATACAGCGAGCAACACATTCCTACATATTTCAGATTGCTGCATTTTGCAAGAATATCGGCCGTGAGAGTTGTTGTGAAACTGACCAGCACGGCATCGGCATCGCCTATGCGCGCTGTTATCTCACTGTCAGTGTCAGGCATATCGCTGTGCATGATAACTTCATCAGCGTAAAGTTTAAGTTTCTCTTTAGCTTCAGAAGTCAATTTTATCGGCTCTATCGCCACGAGTTTTTTGAATTTCCTCATAGTTCATTCTGTATTAAGACTTAATGTCTGTTTTAGATACACATGACTGCCTTTTTGTGTCCCAGACTTTTTTTATTGCCGGTTATCTGTTGCCGGTGAGCTTTATGCAGTCGTCGCACAATATTATAAGCCGGCGCTTATACAAATCGCCAATGGCTTTCTTGTAGTTTTTCTTGCTTACCTGGAACGTGGCGTAGATGTCTTCAGCAGGGCTTTTGTCGGTCAGACGGCACACGCCGTTGTGCTCCTTCATATATTGCAGCAGCACTTCGCTGAACTCGGTAGTCATCTTGCGTCCTGTAGGCTGCAACATCACGTCAATCTTGCCGTCGGGCCTTACTGCGCCAATATATCCCTTCATCCTGCCGCCTGTGTGTATGGTTTTGAATATCTGATCCTTATACACAAGTCCGGGATATTTGTTGTCTATGATGACTTTAAATCCGAGGTCGGTCTTTTGCCATATTAGCAAGTCAACTTCATCTCCCTGCTTGTATGTAGGCGGCTCCATGCTGAAATAGCGTTCTATCTTTGCCGATGCCACAATGCGGTAGCTCTCGCTGTCAAGATGAACATGAACGATGTAGCCCTTACCTGTTTCCATCTTCATCTTCTGCTCGCGGAACGGGCAGAACAGGTCTTTCATCAGTCCCCAGTTGAGGAATGCTCCATACTCGTTTACCCATGCCACTTCAAGATAGGCAAAGTCGCCCACCTTGGCCAGTGGCTTAAGCGTGGTTGCCACGAGCCTTTCTTCGTTGTCGAGATAGATAAACACGTTAAGCTCGTCGCCCACCTTGCATCCTTCGGGAACATAGCGCTGCGGCAGCAGCACTTCGCCTTCGTCGCCTCCGTCGAGATACATTCCGAAGTCTACTTTCTTGACAACCTTCATGAGGTTGTAGTCACCAAGTTTTATGAAGTCCATATTCTTTTATTGATGATTATTCTTGTTATTATAAAATGTCAATGACCTCAGTGCTTGCCTTAGCCGGTTATTCAGTTTTCTCCTCGGCGTTGATTACGGCAGTCTCGGTCTTAGGCTCTTCGCTTTCGCTTGTCTCTCCGGCTTCATTGCTGCTGTTGTCGGCCGTTTCGAGCATACCGTCGCGCATGGCTATCGTGCGGTCGGTTATTCTTGCCAGATGCTCGTCGTGAGTAACTATGACAAATGTCTGTCCGAACTTGTCGCGCAGATTGAAGAACAGCTGGTGCAGCTCCTCCTTGTTCTTTGAGTCAAGACTTCCTGAAGGCTCGTCGGCAAGAATCACTGCCGGATTGTTTATCAGGGCGCGTGCCACGGCTACCCTCTGTTTCTCACCTCCCGAAAGCTCGCTCGGCTTGTGTCCGGCACGGTCGGAAAGTCCCATGAAGTCGAGCAGCTCTTCAGCCTTTTTCTTTGCCTCGCTGCGCGATTTTCCGGCTATGAACGCCGGTATCATTATGTTCTCGAGTGCTGTGAATTCGGGCAGGAGCTGATGAAACTGAAACACAAAACCTATATGCTGATTTCTGAATTCAGACAATTTTTTACGGCTGAGGCTGCTCACGTCTGTACCGTTGATAATTATCTGTCCGCTGTCAGGCTTGTCGAGCGTTCCGATAATTTGCAGCAGCGTGGTCTTGCCGGCACCGCTCGGTCCGACAATGCTCACCACCTCGCCCTTGTCTATGTGCAGGTCGATGCCCTTTAGCACCTGCAGTGAGCCGAAGCTCTTGGTTATTCCCTTTATATCAATCATTTCTGTATTTTACGTTTATATTGAGAATATTTTTATTCAGGTTATTTCTTAAATATTGAATTTATTTCTGAACCATTTCAGCAGTACTTCGTATGCACTGGACTGTTCGTGGTGCTGAGGCTCGGCATAAGTCATTGCTCCGAGCGGCTCGCCATACTGGTCGGGGAATATTATCATTAGACTCTTGCCGGCAAAGTATTTAGTAATCTCCTCGGGCAGACGTTCCAGCGCATTCTTGTATGAAATTGTGCCCTTGCGCGCCGTGATAACCACAAACATATGGTCTTCGTTCACATTGTCGGCTAGTCCCGGCAACTCGTTCCAGTGAGCCATGTATGTGTATTCGGCTCTTACTCCGGGATGGCGGTTCTGTATATATTCGTTAATGAGCGACAGCGTTTCGTGCTTTGCGTGGAACTGTATGCGGCATTCAAGATTCTCAGCCATGCGCGACAGACGTTCCAGCCAGCGGTAGAATCCGGGTTCATATTCGGCACGCGACGGAACTGCCACCTGTATACGCCTTAGAGTGTTGAGCGGTTTGAGACATTGCACTATTGTTATTTGTCGGTTTAGTCCGCAGAATATGCTCTGTATGAATTCTCCCCAGAATTTTTTCGACACCTCTTTGCGGATGTGCATGCCCATGATAAGCTCAGAGGCGTTAAACTCCATGAAAGCGTGCTTTATGCCGTTGGTTATGTTAGTGGCTATCCTGACTTGTGTCTGCACCATAAGTCCTGAGCCGTTGGCCACTTTGGTTATGTGTTCCAGCAGTTGCCGTCCCCGTTCCTGGTATTGCAGCCGGTTGTCGTCGTCATAGACCACGTTGAGTGCCACCACTCCGCGGTTGAGTTTGCGGTTGCGCATCAGCGAAGCCAGCTTTATCAGGTTTTCAGCCGTTTCCGAGTATTTCATCGGAATCATTATCTTCTCGTCGTCGCCGTCGTTTTCTTTAGGCATGTTGCTCTTTGTCTCGAGTGCTATCTTCTTAGCTGCACGCTCTGTGGTGAACGAGCTGAACACACACGTAACGAGAATAAGTATGATTGTGCCGTTGAGCACATCGTCATTGAGCAGTCTTTGTCCGTTTGGCATTATCAGGTTATATCCCACGAGCACTGCTGCAAGTGTGGCGCCTGCCTGGGCGTTGCTGAGTCCAAAAATCAGCTCACGTTCAATGGCTCTCATGCCGAATATCTTTTGTGTGAAGAGCGATGCTATCCATTTGCTCACCAATGCCACCACAATCATGCCGCCCGCCACTTGCAGTGTGCCAAGTCCGCTTAACAGAGAGTTTACGTTGACGAGCATGCCCACGCCTATAAGAAAATAGGGTATAAAGATGGCATTGCCCACAAACTCAAGATGATTCATCAACGGTGATATGTTGGGCACGTATCTGTTTAGCACAAGACCGGTAAGGAATGCGCCGAGAAGTCCTTCCATGCCTATCATCTCCATCATCGCAGAGCCGAGGAACGTCATGGCCAGCACGAAGATAAACTGAGTTACGTTGTCTTCGTATCGCTGAAAGAAGTATTGGGCTATGCGCGGAAAAAAGAATATTATGATGAAGAACACTACAGCGATCTTTAGAAACAGCAGTATCCAGAAACTGCTGCTTATTTCTCCTTTGAACATTCCGCCCACAATGGCAAGCACGAGCAGCGTCAGCGTGTCTGTTATGGCTGTCGCTCCCACGGCTATTGTTACGCTGCGCTGGTTGGACAGTCCGTAGCGCAACACGGTGGGGTAGGCTATGAGCGTGTGTGACGCGTACATACTGGCGAGCAGTACAGATGTGAGAAAAGTGTATTTAAGTATGGTCGTGTTGAACGCGAAGCCCATGGCCATAGGTATTATGAACGCCATTATGCCGTGTGTGAACGTGCGGAATCTGTTCTTTCTGAAGTTGCTCATGTTCATCTCAAGTCCGGCAAGGAACATTATGTAATACAGGCCCACATGCCCGAACAGGTCGAAGGAACTGTCTTTAGCCAGAATGTTGAATCCGTGAGGTCCCACCAATACTCCTGCCAGCACCATTCCTACGATATGAGGAATGCGCAGCTTACCCATGATAATCGGGGCGAAAAGTATGATACACAGCACGACGAAGAATATCAGAGTCGGGGCTGTTATGGGGAAAAATTGAGATATATCCGGCATAATTATTCGTTATGTTGCAAATCTATATGCAAAAGTGCAAAAAAAAATCATATTTTAGCAGCGATTTGGCTAAAAGTTGTACTTTTGCATTGAATAATTAGCATAATAATATATTTAATAATAAAAATAAGCAATAAATGAAAGTAGCAATTGTTGGCGCGAGCGGCGCCGTTGGACAAGAGTTCCTTCGCGTTCTCGCAGAAAGAAATTTTCCGATAGACGACCTCGTGCTGTTCGGTTCGGAGCGTTCGGCTGGACGTAAATATGTTTTTAAGGGAAAAGAGTATGAGGTGAAACTTCTTCAGCACAACGACGATTTCAAGGGTGTTGACATAGCTTTCACTTCTGCAGGTGCAGGTACGTCAAAAGAGTTTGCTGCCGATATAACAAAGTATGGAGCAGTGATGATCGACAACTCAAGCGCGTTCCGTATGGACGACGATGTGCCATTGGTTGTGCCTGAGTGCAATGCCGAGGATGCTCTCAACCGTCCTCGTGGCATCATTGCCAATCCTAACTGCACAACGATTATGATGGTTGTAGTGCTGAAACCGCTTGAGCAGCTCAGCCACATACGCCGCATACACATTGCAAGCTATCAGAGCGCAAGCGGTGCAGGTGCAGCTGCAATGGAAGAACTGCAGCAGCAGTATAAGGAGATTATCGACGGTAAGCCTGTAACGGTGAAGAAATTCCCGCATCAGCTGGCTTATAACGTGATACCTCAGATTGACGTGTTCCAGCCAAACGGATACACCAAGGAAGAGATGAAGATGTTTAACGAGACACGCAAGATTATGCACAGCGATGTTAAATGTTCTGCAATGTGCGTGCGCGTATCTTCACTCCGCGCTCATTCTGAGTCGGTATGGATTGAGACAGAGCGTCCTATCAGCGTAGAGGAGGCTCAGAAGGCTATAGCAGCTGCTCCGGGCGTAACGCTCGAGGACGATCCTGCTAATCTGGTTTATCCTATGCCGCTTGATACAGCCGGTAAGGATGACGTATATGTAGGCCGTGTAAGAAAAGACCTTGCCGACGAGAACGGACTGACATTCTGGCTCAGTGGCGACCAGATACGCAAGGGAGCTGCGCTTAATGCAGTTCAGATTGCCGAATATCTGATAAAAGTAGGTAACGTAAAATAATTTTAACGCTGCATTGCAGCAATTGATGACAGTGCCCGGAATCTGCATGTGAATGCCGTTTCCGGGCATCGTTTTTTGTTGTTTATCCTTTAAGCGTAAACAACTGGTTTACATATTGGCGTTTTCTTTAAACTATTTGATGTAAAACCAAGTTTTAAAGGCTATTATAATCGTATTTTAATTAAAGAAACATTACTATTAAATAATTTTTTGTTAACTTTGTGTCGGATTAGTTTCGTTTATAGATAAAATTAAAGTTTAAGAGTATTTTCAACAAACGTATGTGATTAACGTTATGAGGCTATATTATCATATTTGCTTTGTCATTTGCAGATGTGCAGCCATTGCTGCAGCTATAGCCTTGTTGTGCTTTTGCTTTTCGTCATGTTCCGGCGGCAAAAAATACGGTGATGAGCGTACGCCAGAACATCAGGATGCTCTTAAGCGGCTTGACGACTCGATGTTCGTAAAGTCGGATAATGTATTGGATACAATGCTGCTTGGCTTGAAAAAGTCATCAGACAGTCTTGACTATTACGATTATTATCTTCGTTATCTCCGTTACAGTGTTTCACTCGATGTGCCCGATACGCTAAAACTCGATTGGGAAGGTCCTTTCAGTTTTCTTGAGCGTCAGAAGTTGACACCTCGTGTTAGAGGAATGCTGGGATTCTTGTATAACACAAAGGGAGCATATTATCACAAGTTTCATTATAACTCGCACGAGACAATCGACATTTACCATAAGGCTTATAACTATCTTTTCGGCAGCGATTTGGAGTCGCGTCTTCCTGACGTATGTGCAAATTTGGGCGATGCCTATGTGGGCATAAACGATATGCCGCATGCGGCAATATGGTACAGGCGTGCTCTTTATCTGTCTGACTCACTGCGTCTTCCGCCTAAAGTCAATGTAAGTCTGTATGTTGGTCTTGGACGTATATATCTTAACCTTGGCGACTTCAACGAGGCCCTGCATTGCTATAAGGTGTCCGACCGCAACTTCAACCTCATGCCGTTTAACATGAAACTTTATTTTCTGAACAATTACGGCAATTATTATTATTACGCCGAAGACTATCCTGCAGCGCTTGCCACATTCATGAGGATGAAGAAGTTGCTTGAGGAAAACAGTTTGACGGACAGTTATGACATGTATTTGTGCAAGCTTAACATGGCAGATGTTTATTTAAATCTCGGCAATACGGCAGAATCATATAAATGTCTTGATGAGGCTGAACGTTTTTTCAGCAGTAAGGGCGATGCCACTGCAATGTACTATTGCCATACGATACGCATCGGACTGGCTCTGAAAAAAGGACGGGTAGACGAAGTCAGAAGAGTGTTGGCAAATGAAAAAATAAACACTTTGCTTGACTTCAACCTTGTGAACATACGCCAAAAATATCTGCGCGAATATTACGCAAAGACGGGAAACTATAAGAAAGCATACGAAAACCTGCTTGGAAGCATAGCCCGCAACGACTCGCTGAAGCACAATACCGTGAACATGAGAACTTCGGAAATAATGATGCGCTACACGCAGGATACGCTGCAACTTCATCATAAGATAGCTTTGCAGGAAAAAGACGCTGACATACGTAAGGCGCAATGGAGCTTCTATGGGGTGGTATTGCTTGCTGTTGTGCTTGTGTTGCTGTTTCTTTATCTGTTCACATATATGCGCAAGCGCAGACTGCAGACACACATGCAGCTAATGCAGCTGAAACTTGCCAACGCCCGTAGTCGCATTTCGCCTCATTTCATATTTAATGTATTGAACAACAGTATATCTAAAACTGACAAACAGGATGCCAGCGAACTTATGACTCTCGCCAAACTTATAAGGGCCAACCTTAAGATGTCTGGCAAATATTATGTGTCGCTGAAGGAGGAATTAGGCTTTGTCGACTATTATATTAGTGTTGAGCGTTCGTGCATTGGCGATGATTTCGACTTCAGTATTGACGCTCCTGCCGACGATGTGCTTCAAAACATAATGGTGCCGTCGATGTTTATACAGATACTTGTTGAGAACGCAATAAAGCACGGACTGAAGCGGCGGGTAGGACATAAGGCACTGAAGGTGTGCGTATGTGCAGACAGCACACGGTGCAACATTACTGTTACTGACAACGGAGCCGGATTTGACATCAGGCACAGCGACCCTAATTCAACAGGTACGGGACTTAAGGTGATACGTAGTTCGATAAATATTATAAACCGTGACAACAAGCGTAAGATAAGACTCGGCATAAGAAACGTAACCGGCACAGACGGAAAGGTGGCCGGGTGTGAAGTTTCGTTGAGCTTGCCGCTTGGACTTAAAGAATCAGACCATAGCAAACATTAGCAAATTATGAACGCAATAATCATAGATGATACTCAAACTGCAATAGACAATCTGATAGAGAAACTCCAGAAGTATCCGGATGTTAATGTCGTTGCAACAGCCGGAACGGGAGAGGAAGGTCTCGAGATGATAATGAGACATAAACCTGAACTGCTGTTTCTTGACGTGGAACTTCCTGACATGACAGGAATTGAATTTCTTTCTCAATTTAACGACCAGGCTGAATGGCCGTGTTATGTGGTAATATATACAGCCTACAGCGACTATATGCTGCCTGCCTTCCGTAATAAGGCTTTTGATTTTCTGTTGAAACCTGTTGACGACAAGGAACTTGACACTGTTATTAGCCGTTTTTACGATGAGCGCGAGAATGGTAAAATGGATGTGTCAAAGGATGAGATAGTTAAAAGCAACGAAGGAAAACAGCTGTTTTACACTAACACCGTTGACTTCCGCCTGATTCAGATACGCGATATCTGCGTGTTCTCTTACGATCACGACACGCGTGTTTGGGTGGCTGTGGCTGCCGGATGCGATAAGCCTTTGCGACTGAAACGCAATGTCAACAAGGATGTGCTGCTCGGAATAGACAGCAGTTTCATACAGGTTAGCCAGAAATACATAATTAATATAAACTATCTTTTGGAGGTGTGTGACAACATTTGCCGCTTTTATCCGCCGTTTGACAACATCGACTATGTCAAGGTCGGCCGCTTTTATCGTCGCAAGCTTATCAAGCGTTTCAGTGCGATATAATTTTGATAACAAACGTTTGTGTATATCTTAGTGGATAATAATGTCTAGTTATTGGCTTTGGCTGAAGCATCTTAATAATACAGAGATTATTTAATTTACAACAAATACTGATAAATAAAAAACGTCCGGCCAATGAGCCGGACGTTTTTGTTTATATTGCAGTTAGAAATTAACTCCTATTCTGAAGAAGAAGTCTCCTGCTTTTCCGTCATAATCTTTGATGACATTGCAGAAGCCATATTCATATCCAACTTTGAAAGATAGGAATTTGTATGCAGCTGCCAAACCGCCTTGCCATCCGAAGTCGAATGTGTTTACTTCTTCAGCATCGTCTTTTACTACGAGGAAACTTACGTATGGACCGGTGAAAATTCCAATCTTGGCATCGCCGTTATTAAGGAAATTCCATGCACCGTTACCTTCAATCTGAATTAAACCCGGATCCCAGTCTTTTACACCTTTGGTTACATAGGCTGCACCTACCGACCAATCGAATTTGTCATCTATTGGAGCAGTGTATGTAAGACCGATGTTTAATGCTTTGAATTCTGATTTAAAGTTTACGTCTCCGTCAATGTCAGAAACATTACCACCCCACCATATAGTGAAGTTCTTTTGTGCACTTGCGCCTATTGCAACTATTGCAAACAGAGCTACTAATAAAATCTTTTTCATAGTCGATTCTGTTTTTGGTTAATTATTAATTAATTTTTTAAATCTATGTTGCAAATATACGAATTCTTTTTTATTTCGCAAGCACAATATGTAAGTTTATTTTCCTTTTTTGTGTCAAAGTGTGTTTATTTTGCTCTGTATGTGCTTAATTGGCTAATATTTGTGTATATGTTTTTTTTCGCTTTTTATGTCTAAATGTGATGTTTTTATCCCCTGTTTATTAGCATTTTATAGAAAAATACATTTATTTCTATGAAAAAAGAGGTGAATGGTCATTACTGACTTTTCACCTCTTTTTTATTATCTGTGCGCCTGATAGGACTCGAACCTACACGACACCAGCCACTAGATCCTAAGTCTAGCGCGTCTACCAATTCCGCCACAGGCGCAGACTTTTTATGTTTTTGCTGTGGCATAAAATGTATGTTTTATGCATCACCTTTTAGCCTTTTCGCAAAAACTTTTGCAAAGGTACATCCTTTTTGCGTAAAAACCAAGGATATTTCTGGGTTTTTGATTAATTTTATTTGTCAAACACTTGTTTTTATGTTCATATTGATGTTTTTAGAGTATTTTGTCAACTGTAAATCCGTTTCTGTTCACACTTATATTATTGTTGCAAGTGCTGTTTCTGCCGCAAGTGTTATCAACAACATAACCAGTTCGGATCTACGGCTTGTCTTCACTGCCTTTTTCATGTCTTCTGTTGTCAGTTGCCGTTCGTTGTCGCCTATGTATGGTTTGTAGAAGTATTCGTTGAAGTAAGTGTGTCCTCCGCCGAAACGGCAGTTTAGTATTCCTGCCAGGGCTGCTTCAGGATATCCGCTGTTCGGACTGGCATGCTTTCGTCCGTTGGTCGCAACAAATTTTAGCAGCGAAGGTCTTCCTGCTACAAGCACCATGAGCAGGGCTGTGAGCCGGGCAGGAATAAAGTTTGCCACGTCGTCAGTGCGTGCCGCCATCATACCGAAGTCTTTATACCGTTCGGTGCGGTAGCCAATCATAGAGTCAAGCGTGTTTACCATCTTATATGCCACCATTCCCGGAACTCCGAGTATGATGAGCCAGAACACCGGGGCGATGACTCCGTCGCTCAGATTCTCAGCAAGAGTTTCCAGGGCGGCTTTTCTTACCTCATTGTCTGGCAACTGCGATGTGTCGCGTCCCACTATTCGCGACACCTGCCTGCGACCGCAGTCGAGTGATATGTCGAGTGCCTTGAATACGCCTTTCACCTCTTTTATGAGTGTCTGTCCGGCAAGGCAATAGAATATCAGAACCGCCTGAATTACTATTGCGGCTATGTCTGACAACCTTTCGGCAGCCAATAGAATTACCGCCGTAATGGCGAATGTTACGATTGTGAGCGACAATGACATTACCGCACCTTTTATTTTGCGGTGATTGTCCTTGTTGAGCCAGTGCTCTCCGGCTGCAATCACTTTGCCGAACAGCACTACGGGGTGGGGCAGACGCTCAGGGTCGCCCAGCAACCGGTCGGCAATCCATCCGGCTATTATTGATATTACTGATGTCATTTCCTTACTTGTTCTGTTGCGTTTCTTTCGTTATTTGATGTATTTGTCATTACTCATAAAGTCTTTTATGGCTTCAGTGAGCATGTCGTTTTCGGCTCGTGTCTGTGCCGCAACTCTGAAATACGAGTCGTCCAGTCCCTCAAAGTTGGATGCGTCGCGTATCAGTATGCCGTAATTCTGAACCAAAAATTCCTTCAAATCAGCAGCCTTTCGCTCTTTTAGACTTGCGAGCATAAAGTTTGTCATTGTCGGTCTTACGCTCACTCCGTCGATCTTGTTAAGTTCGTTTCTCAGCCTTTGTGCCTCTTCGAGCAATAGGTCTGCATCAGATATAGCCTTTTCTTTATTCCTTATGAGGTAAAGTCCTGCTTCTATAGCCAGTGCGTTTACGCTCCAGGGATGGCGCAGAGCCTTTAGGCGGCTAATCAGTTTGGCTGAGGCTGTTGCGTATCCGAGACGCAGTCCGGGTATGCAGAACTGCTTTGTCATTGAGTGTAGCAGAATGATGTTGCCCGCATCGGCAGCCTCGCGGTCAGAAATAAGTTTCAGCGTGGTGTAGTGTTCATAACTTTGGTCTATCACGTATATCTCATCCTTGTGGCTTTCAGTAATGCGGAGCAGTTCTTCGCCGCATATCACCGAGCCTGTCGGGTTGTTCGGGTTGCACATCCAGTGGGTAGCTTTGCCCTCATATCCGCTTTCGTCGCTCATCACCTTTCCGCCGAACATCCTGCAGGCATCGGCATATTCGCTGAATGTCGGCATGCTTATCAGATTAATGTTGTTGCCGTTCTTCTGCCTTGCGTTTGTCATCATTGCCGCGAGATATATGGCCTCGGTTGCTCCGTTGGTTACCATTATCTCGTCGTTCTCTATGCCACATTCTTCAGCCAAGGCTTTTTCGAGCGAGTAAGGCTCAGGTTCTGGATAGCTGCCTATCACGTCTATGCTGCATGCCAGATGCTTTTTAAGACCGTTGAGGTCGGCATGCGAGTAGATGTTTGAGCTGAAGTTCGACTTCACCTCAACATTATATTTATATAGGTCGTCACCGTGTCCGTTAATCATCGTTGTCGTTTTGCAGAATTTCGTAAACCAGTTTCATGTCAACATTGCTGCGTATAAGTTCAGCCAGCTTGTCGTATTGTTCATCCTTAAACCGTTTCCAGTTGTCCGTCTCGCTCTTCGAGTGTTCCGTTTGAGTGTAAGGATGCAGCAGATAATCTATAAATCTGCTGTTGTCCAATATTCCGTGGATATATGTTCCCATACATCTTTCTCCGGCCATGCATCCGTCTTGCGTTCCGTCCTCTTTTATGCACAACGGCTTTATGTCGCTGCCGTTGTCGGCTTCGGTGCGTCCGTTGTGTATCTCGTAGCCTTCCATGTCGCAGCTGTTGTCGCCGTTGAGGCCGAATCTCACCTGTGTCGTGGTCTTCTCCTTGTTCATCACGGTGTGCATCGGCAGCAGTCCCAGTCCGGGCATACAGCTTATGCTGCCCTCGATGCCCTCGGGGTCGCTTATCATCGTGCCCATTATCTGATAGCCGCCGCAGATGCCAACAACGGTCTTTCCGCTTTCGGCAGCCTTTATTATTGCCTGTGCCATGCCGCTTTTGCGCAGATAGTCAAGGTCGGCTATGGTGCTTTTGCTGCCCGGAATTATTATTATGTTAGCCTTGCTTATATCTTCGGCACTGTCGGCATAATACAGATTTACACGACTGTCGCGCTCAATCTTGTTGAAGTCGGTGAAGTTGCTTATATGCCGCAGCAACGCCACGGCCACGCTCACCTTGCCGTTGCCGGCGGCATGGCGTGCCTTTGTTGCCAGCTGCATGTTGTCTTCCTCCTCAACGAATATGTCCTTGAAGTAGGGCAGCACTCCTATTACGGGCACTCCGCACAAATCTTCAATCATCTTCACGCCCGGCTGAAACAGTCGCAGGTCACCCCTGAACTTGTTGATAAGTATGCCTTTTATGCGCTTGCGCTCTTCGGGACGCTGAAGCATCACCGAGCCGTAGACGCTTGCGAACACTCCTCCGCGGTCTATGTCGGCAACGAGTATTATGTCGGCACCGGCATACATCGCCATCGGCATGTTCACAAGGTCGGTTTCGCGCAGGTTAATTTCAGATATGCTGCCGGCACCTTCCATTACAACAGGATTATAGCGGCTGTTGAGTCTGTCGAACGCGGCGTTCACTTCTTTTCTCAGCACGTCGCGTCCCTTCGGGTTGAAGTAGCTGTATGCATCGCGGTTGCCTATAGGCCGTCCGTTGAGCACCACCTGACACGTCTTGTCTGTCTGAGGCTTCAGCAGCAGCGGATTCATGTCCGTGTGCGGATTAAGTCCTGCCGCCTCGGCCTGCACAGCCTGCGCCCGACCTATCTCCAGTCCGTCAGGCGTGGCGTAAGAGTTGAGTGCCATGTTCTGCGCCTTAAACGGTGCCGGACTGTATCCGTCTTGTTTGAATATACGGCAGAATCCGGCTGCCACCACGCTCTTGCCGACGTCGCTGCCGGTTCCTGCGAACATTATGGGGTGAAGTTTCTTCATTTTTACTTTCCTTAAGTAAGATCTTTATCTATATTCCGAAATGCAAAGTTACGGATAAAAATCAGAACATACTGCTGTGTCGCGCTTTTTTGTTGAAAACCGCCGTATAACTTATACGGTCAATCAGGCAAATATAAAATAAACGGGGATGCGTCTGCCTATGTCTAATCCGGCAGTTGCATCCCCCATTGGTGTTGTGTTTGTTTCAGTCTGTCAGCGTCTTATTTCTTTGCATTACATTCAGTATTGCTGCATTTCTTGCAGTCTTGCTTACATTTGTTCTGCTTTTTGTCGCAATTGTTCTGTCCGTTTTCGCAGCAATTCAGTTTATTTTCGCATTTTCCTTGTTTCTTGTCGCATCCTGCCTTAGCATTTTCACTGCAATTCTGTTTCTTGTCGCAATTTGCCTGCTTCTTATTGCATCCGGACTCCTGCTTGTCACATCCGGTCTTCTCTGTAGCAGTATATCCGAATTTCTCAAATCCCTTAATCAATTTTTCGGGTGTTGTCTTGTCGGCATCGTAAGTAAGCGTAACTTCCTGTCGGCTAATGTTTGTCTCGATGCTCTTTATGCCCTTCTCAAAGCGCATGTTGTTCTTTATCTTGTTCTCGCAAGATTCACAATGCATCTGTGGATTTGTGGTTACAACAATGGTCTTAATGTCTTTTGCAAAACTTGTGATAGCGCACAGCGCCAATGTTAATAATAAAAAACTTCGTTTCATAACTTTATTTTTTTATTTGGTTTAAATTTAATTCTCGGTCATTATCTTGCATGCATCAGGCCGAGTGCTAATGCTCTGTTTTTATTTATGGCGATTTTGTAAATCAGATTACATCCTTCCGATGTTTATCCTCACTCCGGCATACAGCATGCGGCCGTGTACAGGACCCCATACGAGCGTAGGCTCAAAACCGGTGCCCCAAGGATTGTCGGCGCCGTAGATAGATGTCTTTTGAGTGAAATTTGTCAGGTTTTCGCCTCCAATGTATACCGACCAGTGACGGAACCAGCGGGTTATCTGTGCGCTTAGCTGTTCGTATGAGCCGAAACGCCTGTTCCACGACATTGTGCCGTCGGGCAGCTCGTAAGGTTCGGGCATTCGGCCTCCGCCGTTAAGCTGGAGCGTTGCGTCAAACTGCCACAGGCCGAGCGGCGTTTTGTATGATGCCGTGATAAGTCCCTTATATCTGCTTGTCAATGGTTTTTCGAGCAGTCGGCCGCCGTATGTGGTCTTCACGTCGTTCAGGCGGTAGGCAGCCGTGAGTGTCATGCCCTTGAATATTGGGTATGTGGCATCTATCTGCAGCGTGTGCGAATACGACTTGCCGTTAAGGTTGCCTATGTGTATCACTCCCGGGTCAGTGTCATAGTCGGTTACAGCCTGCGCCGTGAAGTTGGTGTAGTAATATTCGGCGTTTAGCTTCAGCGTCTCGCCCAGCAGCGGTATGTTTAGTGCGGCACTCGCCCCATAGTTCCATGCCTCTTCCTGTTTTAGGTCGTCTATTACGAGCCGGCGTCCGCTCGCCAGCAGATAGTTGTTCTCAGCCAGTGCATGCGCCGTGCGGTAGCCCTTTCCTGCTGATAGGCGCAGAGTCAGTATGTCGTTTGGCATGTATTTAATGTGCAGGCGCGGTGTTACGAATGTGCCGTACACCGAACTGTGGTCGGCCCTTATGCCCGCCATGGCTGTCAGACGATGGTCTAGGTTGAATGTATATTGGGTATACATGCCGGCAACGGTCTCCTTCTCGTTCATTGTTTCAGGCGATGCCGTTTTGTCGTTAACCATGCGCACGTGCTGTCCAAGGTAGTCATGGTTGAGGCTCAGGCCTGCCGACAGGTTGTGCATCTTTGTGAAATTGGTCTCAAACATCAGCGACGCGTACACGTTCTTCTCGTTCACGTCATACGTCTTGTGCCCGTATCCGGCGTCGAGCAGGTGCATCGAGCCTGATGCCATAAGGGCAATGTTGGTGCCCTTTTCACGGTTTGTTATGAAGGCGTGCTTCATGTAAGCCTCATATCGCTCCGTGTTGAGTCCGATTCTGAACAGTTCGGTGCCGTTAGTGTCCATGTGGTCGGTCTGTCCGCCGGTGCGCTGTTCCTTCATTGCGCTAATTCCGCCGTGAAATATATATTTGTCTCCGGCCCAGAGCCATCTGTTCTGCAGGTTATACTGCTCAACTTTCGGCTTGTCGTAGGATCCGTCGCCGTTGTCGTCGTGGTTCTTTATGCTGTTCTCATAGTGCATAAGCACCTCCGTGCTAAGTTGCCTGTTTATGTGCAGGTTGGCATCGGCGTTGGCCTCTATGCGGCTCTTTGTGTCGCCGAAGAGATTTATCTCAATGCCCTCCTCGTCCTCAGGCTTCTTGTAGTCGACGTTTATCTGTCCTGTTATGGCCTCGTAGCCGTTTTTCACCGAGGCAGCACCTTTAGACACCTGTATGCCTTTCATCCACGGACCGGGCACGTAGCCGAGTGCGTAGGGTGCCGCCGCGCCGCGGAAGTTGGGCATGTTCTCGGTCATCATCTGCACGTAAGTGCCGGCCAGTCCCAGCAGTTTTATCTGTCGTGCGCCCGTAGTGGCGTCGTTGTAGCTGACGTCTACCGACGGATTTGTAGTAAAACTCTCGCCAAGGTTGCAGCATGCCGCGCGGAACAGCTCCTCGCGGTTCACGTTGAATCCGTTTACGGCTCCGCCCATTCGTGTGGTGCCTGAGCGGCGCGCCACCACGGCCACCTCGCTCAGTGAGCTTTCACGGTCAATGCTGTCGTTATGGCTTATGCTGTCAGTCGCCAACACGGCAGTAGCGTTGTTGGCGCATATCGTAGTGCAGGCAGCCAGTGTGGCTCCAGCAGCAGTAAGTCTTATGTTCATCTGTAGTTATTGCTTTTATCCGTTTTATTGTTCTGTTATTTCCTGACTGACGGCTGTCTGTGCCTCAGTAGTTTATGCCTTTGTCTCCTCATCATGCTTTTGCCTGACCGTTTGGGCTTTAGCCATATATAATTTTGTCAGGCATGTATGCTTTTGCGTTTGACTCAGGAGAAAATATGATAATAAAAACAGGATAAAATCAGATTATCAACACACTTATCATGGCCAGATACAGCCGTGGAGGTGCGTGAAGCAACCTCGCTGCATACCTGCTGATAAAGTATGCCGTTACGGGTGTGTGGCCATACATCACTGCCTGATACGGCGGCAGCATCATTGCCGGAGCGTCGGGCACGTATGCCTGCTTTTGAAGTCCCGTGGCCGACGGCCACAGTTTCATTACAATAGTTTCGGCGCAAGGTTTGGCTGCGATGTTATGTTTGCCGTGTTGTGTGCAGCATTTGCTGCGGCATTCGGTCTTTGCCATATTGCCCTTACAGCAGCATTTCACTATTACGAATCCGGCTCCGCCTGCCACCACCATGAGTGACAGCAGCATGCATATCAGTATGTTGCCTTGGCGTTTCATCGTTTTTTGGGTATGCTGTGTAACAGTGTTAAATTAGCCGTGTCGTTGCGTCAGACCTTATGGCAGCGTTAATAATATTGTGCAAATATAAATCAACAGCTTTACAGCACAAAGCAAATTAAATTTTTTTATAATCTTCACATACAAAATAATGATTTTGCCGTTTCCTGATAATATTTATGATGGACGGAGGCTGTATAGGTCATAATTATAAACCATTATTTTTGTGCAACAATCTTGTGCCGACGAAGCTGTTGAGGCCAAGAAAAGCGACTTATGTATATGTAGTCATGGATTACATTTCAGTCAATCATCCCTACTATATTTTTGAAACTTATGATTCGGTTGTGAAAACTCACTTATTTGCGATAAAAAACTCGGCCACTTTTAATGCAAAAGTGGCCGAGTTACGATGCGTAAACGATAGATTAATGATTTGAAACCAATACGTTATATTTTGCTTACAGTCAGTATTGAATTTGCTGGATTTATGAACGCTTGTTAATGTAAAATAAACGTTTCCCTTATAATTTGTTGACCTTTTGAAATTAATTGACTTTTTATGCTTTAAAATCAGGTGCAGAATAATGCGCTTTGTAATATTATCGTGGTTAGTGTTAAAAAACTCGTCACATCTGAACGTAACTCTCTGAACAAAGTTACTACGGATGTGACGAGTTATATTTTTAGAAAAAAGATCTTTTTGTTCAGTCTGCCGCTTGGCTGTTGCTATATATTTGATTAATTAGCCTTGCGTGCCAGAAGTTTCAGCAGGGCGAAGCCGCCGAGGAGCTGAACCAGCAGACCGGGCCAGCCTAAGCGCAGATCTTGAAGTGCTGCTGCCATTGAGCCGCTGATGGCCCATTCGGCTATTGTGCCTATGCCCTGATATATCACTATTATGGCGGCAAGGGCTACGATGTTAATCTTCTTGCAGCGCGACGCAATGGCGGCTGCGGCAAGGGCGAGTAGTGCCGACTTGATTAATATTATCGGCAGCATTGGTGCCGGCGGCATGCCGAACAGCAGGTTGTTGACTATCGGCGACGCTATTGCCGTAAGCAGTCCGGCTGTTATGCCGTAGCGGTAAGCCGCGATGAGTGTGAAAAAATAAATGGGCAGCCACACAAGTCCGCCCTGCGGAATCATGTGGCACAGTTGCGGCAGCAGTATGTTGCCTGCAATGAATGCTGCCGAAAGGGCATAAGTCTTGCCCTCGCGGTAGCTGAGTTGTTGTATCTGTGATATTGTTGTTTCCATGAATTATGAATTGTGAATTATGAATTACGAATTGCGGTTTATGAATTCTTTAATCAGCTTCCATGCCTCGTCGGGTGATTTGGCATTGGCTGTAAGACGTTCAACGGGGCATATTCCCGTGCCTTCGCGGTTGATAATGTGGTCTACTATCTTGCCGTAGCTAAGGCTTATGCCCGCGCTCTGAAGTTCGTTTGCGGCCGGACGGCTTATCACTTCGGCATAAACTTCAGTCACGCCTCCCTTTACGAGTAGGAATGCTGCGCCCAGTCCGATAACTTTGTCGGCCACGATTGCGCCTTGAGCAAGGTCGGGATGACTGGTCACGGCGTTGAACAAGTCAATCACTCCTCTGTTGTGGAACACAATAGTCTCGCCGTTATTCGAGCGCATAACTCCGCGGCATCCGTCATGACCGAGCATGCTAATAAGCTTATCCATTCTGTTTCAGTTCCTCCACAAATTTGTCTATGCGTTGCATTTCTTCAGGAATCTTGATGCCCTGCGGACAATGCTCCACGCACTGGCCACAGCCTATGCAGTGAGATGCCTGTCGCAGACGCGGCACGCTGCGGTCGTAGCCTATGAGGAATGCACGGCGCGCACGTCGGTAGTCGGGGTCCTGAGCGCCCTTGTTTGGCAGGTTGCCCTCCTTGATGCAGCGGTTGTAGTGAGAAAATACAGCCGGGATGTTGATGCCGTAAGGGCAAGGCATGCAGTAGTTGCACTCGTTACACGGAATGGTCTTCAGGTTGTATATGTCGTTAGCAATCTCCATCAGGAACGCCTCTTCCTCCTTGTTCAGCGGTTTCAGCGGCGAGAATGTGCAGAGATTGTCTTTTAGATGCTCCATGTATGTCATTCCGCTCAGCACCGTCAGCACTCCGTCGGGTGTGCCCGCAAAGCGGAACGCCCAGCTTGCAACGCTGTTCTCTGGTTCGCGCTGCTTCATTTTTGCCACGATGGGGTCGGGCACGTTTGCCAATCGGCCGCCTAACAGCGGTTCCATTATTATGGCAGGTATGTTGCGCTTTTTGAGTTCGCCGTACAGATAAACGGCATCAGTGTTCACGGGATTAATCTCGTTGGCATAGTTCCAGTCGAGATAGTTAAGCTCAATCTGCACAAAGTCCCAGTGATATTTGCCCTCGTCGTGCCATTTGAGCATCAAGTCGAATATCTTTACGTCGCCGTGATATGAGAATCCCAGGTTGCGTATGCGTCCCTTCTCGCGCTGTTCTACAAGCCAGTCGAGTATGCCGTTGTCCATATAGCGGCCGTTGAACGTGGCCAGCGAGTCTTTGCCCTGTCCGATGGCGTGCAGCAGCAGATAGTCAACATAGTCGGTCTGAAGCTCCTTGAGCGAGTTTTCAAACATCTCCATCGAGGCCTTGCGTGTCCATGTCTCGGGATTAAAGTTGGAGAGCTTTGTGGCAATGAAGTATTTGTTGCGCGGATGGCGCTTCAGTGCTATACCCGTAGCGCGTTCCGACTGTCCCTGGCAGTATGCCGGTGACGTGTCAAAATAGTTGACGCCGTGCTCCAGAGCATAGTCTATCTGGCGGTTCACCATGTCCTGGTCTATCGGTGTAACCTCTCCGCCTTCCTTGTTTTTGTCTTTATCCTCAATCACCGGCAGTCGCATCATGCCGTATCCGAGGAGCGACACCTTTTCGCCGGTCTTTGGGTTTGTGCGATAGGTCATCTTGCCTTTTGGCGGCTCCTTGGCCGAGGTGGTATTGTTGGTGTTGCCCTTGCAGGCTGTGAGCAGTGCTGATGTGGCAACGGCTCCGCCTCCGAGCAGTTTCAGAAAACTTCTTCTGTTTATGTCTTTACTCATAACGGTAATTGTTTTTAAGGTTCTGGATAATTAACCAATTATATAGGTTGAAGCTATACCGTGCGGTGAACTTCATGTCCTTCAACATATATTGCGCTGAACGGACGTGCCGGACACAGATTCTCGCAAGCTCCGCATCCTATGCATCTCGCCTCGTTTACGGCAGGGATGGTTATTTTAGAGTCGGTTCCCGGGTGCAGCGGAACCATTGTTATTGCTCCAACGGGGCAATGGCGGGCACAGTTGCCGCAACTTACGCCGTCGGTAACGCTCACACAGTTCTTTTTTATCCACACTGCGTGGCCTATCTGTGTTGACGACTTTTCCTCGCGTGTTATCGGCTTGATGGCTCCCGCAGGGCACACCTCGCTGCATCGTGTACATTCGGGACGGCAGTAGCCGCGTTCGTATGACATTGTTGGCTGCATAAGTTTAGACAAGTCTGACGACGGGCGCAGCACATCATTAGGACATGCCGACACACAGAGCTGACATGCTGTGCAGTGCTGTGCCATGTGGCGGGCTGACATAGAGCCGGGAGGAGTTATCGGAGTGGCGCGTTCGGGCTGAACCTTGTCTTCTATCACGGCCAGTCCGCCGTCCACTTTCTTCTTCTCCTGAGCCAGCGCGGCGGCAGTTGTTGCTATGGCTGCACCGAGCAGGAACGACCTGCGGACATTGTCTATGCTCTTGTCTTCGTGTGAAGTGTCGTGACCGGTTTCGGTTTTGTGTGCCATCGCTTTATTAGGGTGAACATATCTTATTGCACTCTTGTGGCATTTGTCAATACAGTTGCCGCATACCACGCAGCGATTATAGTCTATTTGTCCCGTCTTTACGTCAATGGCCGACGCCTTACAGTTCTTCTCGCAGAGTCGGCAGCTTACGCATTTGTCGCCGTCAATGCTGATCTTGAACCATGCGAAACGCGCAAAGAAACTCAGAATTGTGCCTACGGGGCATATCGTGTTGCAGTAAGTTCTGCCTCCGCGCCATGCCAGTACGGCAATTATAACGAACGTTACGGCAGCAATTATGAGCGTTGGCAGACTGCGCATCCACACGTCAACGCTGTAGAAGGCATAGCTGTCAATGCGCTCGGCTATAGACGCCAGCACATTGTTGCCTGCCGTCCATATAGGGCGGACAATGCTGTTGACCATACGTCCGTAAGAACCGTAAGGAGCGAGGAGCGACACGATGACGTTAATTCCGGCAACGCATGACGCCAGAAAGACAATCAACACGCCATAGCGCAGCCATCTGTGTTCGGGCGAAAAACTGAAACGGTTGCGCTTGGTTCTGCTGTGCAGTGCCGAGATGAGGTCTTGCAGTATGCCTAACGGACAGATAACGGAGCAATAGATGCGTCCGAATATCAGCGTAAGTATCAGAAGACCGGCTACCACTGCCACGTTCATTGCCAGCACGGCAGGCCAAAACTGTATCTTGGCAAGCCATCCAAGCCAGGCGTGAAGCGAGCCTGTAAGGTCGAGAAAAAGCAGTGTAATCAATGTGAAGGTTACGGCTGCCAGAAAGATTCTTATTTTTCTTAGCATGATTTATAGATGTTTTTTCGGATAAAGGTTATTTCTTTTCGGTTACTCTCACAATCATTATGCTTGCCTCATAGAGCAGCCATATAGGCAGCGAGACTATAAGCATTGTGAACATATCGGATGTAGGCGTTATCACGGCCGCAAGGATGAGTATCACTATTATGGCGTGACGGCGGTAGTGAGACATCCAGTGAGCTTTGAGAAGTCCGAAGCGGGCGAGCAGCCAGCTTATTATCGGTATCTCGAACACGGCACCCATGACAAGGCTCATGCCCAGAAGTGTGTCCATATACGAGCTTATGGTCAGCATGTTCATCACCGCCGTGCTTACCTGATAAGTGCCGAGGAAACGGACGGTGAGAGGAAACACTACAAAATAGTTGACGGCAACGCCCATGAGAAACATGACGTATGCCCAGAGAGTGATGCTTACAGAATAGCGCCGCTCGTTGTCATACAGCGCCGGCGAGACAAATCTGAACAGCAGATAAAGAATATATGGCGAAGCAATGAGTACGCCTGCGGTGAGCGCCGTCTTCAGGTGAATCATAAACTGCTCGGTGAGTCCGGTGTTTATCAGCTGAAACTTAAACGGCTCGGCGCCAAGCAGTCTGTATGTTATGAAGTTTGGGTCGGCAGGCGCAAGTACAATGCCGAACAGTTCTTCCTTGAAACCGAAAGCCGCTGCCGAGGCCACTGCCGCTGCTGCAATCATGCGCAGTATGCATCCCCTAAGCACTTCGAGATGTTCCCAGAATGTCTGCGGTTCGCCGCCGTTGCTCTCACGGTTGCTCATTCGTCTTTCTTCTTGTCCTTATCTTCAGTGGTTTCGTCTATTTTTCCGTTCATGCCGTCTTTAAAACTTTTGACGCCCTGACCCAGACCTTTCATCAGTTCGGGTATCTTCTTTGCGCCGAAGAGCAGCACCAGCGCGAGCACGATTAAAATTAGTTCAGGTGTTCCAATCATAATGTTTTTCTTATTTTGTTCGTAATGCAAAAATACTATAATTTATTTATTATGAGTTTTTTTTGTCGAGAGTCTGCGCAAGTTTATGCTTTTTTTATCATTCTGCAATATGTTTTGGACTATTCAGCAAAAATTTTGTTCATATTGAAACCTTATTCAGTAATGTAGTTACATTCAGAAAGATAGGTTTACGCCACCCATAAACGTTGCCTTTGGCATGGGGTAGCCGTAGTTTATTTCATACTTTTGTGCCAGCAGGTTCTCGCCTTTTGCCCAAAGTTGAATCATTCTGCTTGCCCTGTAGCTTACGGTAGCGTTGAGCAATACAACATTCTCTTTCACCTCGTTTGCGCCAGTCTGCGTGTACAGTCCGCTGATATATTGCAGTCCGCCGTTAGCGTTCCAACGTCCTGACGTATAGTCGGCTCCGAGCCATAGCTTCGACTCCGGCGCTCCGACGATAGGATTGTGCATGTGCAGCAGACTATAGTTTCCGTTCACCTGCCAGCAGTTGTTTATTCGCCAGCCCAGTTCCAGTTCAGCGCCGCTGTTTTCTATTGCTCCCGTGTTCACGTTCATCGGTCTGCCGTCAACCATCTGCTGCTGAATGATGTTGCTGCCCTTCATATAATACAGGTTGACGCCGTAGCTCAGTCCTGCTGTAGGCAGTTTGTGAGTCCATGAGAGCTCGTAGTTCATTATGCGTTCGGGGCGCAGTTCGTCGTTGGCAGGTTTCCAGAAATACATTTCTCGTATCGACGGATTGCGGAAACCCTTGCTCACCATTGCCTTGATTTCGCCGTTTTTTATTACTCTTGTTACAATACCTCCGCGCGGAACCCACTCAGTGCCCGACTGCGAATGGTGGTCAAGACGTATTCCCGCACTCAGCGTGAGCCATGACAGCAGGTCTTGTCTTACGTCAACGTATCCGGCAATCTCATTCTCATTCTCGTGTCCTATTGTCGAAGTTGTCTCGCCCGAAGCCCTGTCACTGTTCCATGCCTTGCCGTAGATGTGCTGATAGTCGAGTCCGATGGTGGTGTGGTTGCCGGGCAGGAGTTTGAAATTCTGGTATATAGACAGTCCTGCCAGTGCGTCGTTCGACCTGAAATAATAGTCTTTAGGCGACTCTCCGTCTTCATATCCGTCGTTAATCTTGTGCCGTCCGAAGTTGTAGTAGACGCTTATTGCACCAGATGTGTTGCCGTAGTCGTTGCTAACCACAGCCGATGCCACGCCGCGCGTGATCCATTGGCGTGCGTCATAAACAGGTACCTGGATGCTTCCCGGATAAGATGCGTTGAAGTGGGTGATGTTGATGTCAGCGTATGCCGACCAGTTTTTTGATATGTCATAGCCCAGTTTCACGTATCCGCCATATTGCTCAAAGCCCATGCGCGGCCTGTTGTTGTCGGTTCGGCCGTATTGTCCCGATACAACACTGTAAAACTTTCCGCTCCTTACGCGGTTGGTCAGCTCGCCTTGAAAGGTGCCGTAAGAGCCTCCGCCGAGGTGTATGTCGGTCTTAACTCCGTCAGTTTGCATCTTTCGTGTAACAATGTTGATAACTCCGCCCATGGCGTTAGAGCCGTAAAGCGTTGACGCTGGACCACGCATCACCTCAATGTGGTCGGCAAGCATTGTCTGGTAAGAGTCGCTTATTGAGTGGCCGAAGATGCCTTGATATTGCGGATGACCGTCTATGAGCACCATGAAACGTCCCTGCGAACTGCTGAGTCCGCGCATGGATATTGTTCCTGCGGCGCCGTCGCTAACGCCGTAGCCGAGCATTCCGCGTGATGTTACAAACAGTCCGGGCACATATTCTGCCAGTGTAGGCAGCACGTTGGTGCGCTGAGTCTCGGTGAGAGTCTTGCGTCCGATGACGGTAACCGTAGCAGGCAGGTTCTCGATGTCTGCCGTGCTGCGCGTGCCTGTAACCACAATGTTGTCGAGCTGATACGTCAAAGAATCCTTCTGTGCGTGTGCAGGGGTTAAGAGTAGACTTAAAAGTATGGCGGTAGGAAATGTCTTGTTCATTAGGATAAGTATTAAATAATCCACGGCAGAAGTAGCATTCTGCCATGGATCTGTATGTAATCTTGTTTTAACCGATTGTGCGATGGTCGTGGAAGTTGCCGGAGAACTGTATATCATTTATGACGTCCGACGGCTGAAAATACGATGAAGGAGCTACTGACATGACTTTTTCCTCAGCCATTTTAAACGTCATGAACATTCCTCCGGCAGGCTTCCTTACGACACATTCTGTTTTTAGAAGAAGCTATTGATTGTCTATATCTATGAGAGTGTAGGTCTTACTGCCGAGACCAATCTTCTCTGCATAGTCAGTTATGTAAGTGCCATGCTGACGGTTAATGCGCTCAATGAGCGGTTTGTTGTCGTCGCCGGCAGTGGCTTTATGATTAAATATTTTGTCGAGACATGCCTGATCGAGAGCCACGGGGTCGAGCGATGCCATTATGCCCATGTCTTTTATTGCCGGTGCGGCAGGATTGCTGTCGCAGTCGCAGTCAACGCTCATGTTGTTCATCACATTAATATATATAATGTTTCCGTTGAAATAGTTGGCCACGGCTTGGGCTGCTGCCGCCATGCTTTCAAGAAAATAATCTTGTGCGGGCAGGTTGTTCCACACTTCTTCCTGACTCTGCACCTTTCCGGCAGAATGAATGTAAGCCTTGCCTGCGCTTGAAGCCACGCCTATTGACTGGTTTTTCAGCACTCCGCCGAAGCCTCCCATGGCATGCCCCTTGAAGTGAGCCAGGTTAATCATAAAGTCGTAGTTGGCAAGATGAGAACCAACAATATCGTATTTGATGTGTTTCTTGTCTTTCACCGGAATCCTTATGTCACCGTATTCGTCCATGATATCAACGGCAAAGATTGAGTCGAAACCATGCTCATGTATCGTTTCCCAGTGAGCTGCGGTGGTGTTGCGCTTGCCGGGATACGCCGTGTTGCACTCAACAATGGTTCCGTTAACCTCGTCGACAAGGTCGCGTATCAGCGTAGGCTTAAGATAATTGTGGCCTCCTGCTTCGCCTGTGCTTATCTTTACAGCCACGCGTCCTTTGGCTTCTTTGCCCAGAGCCTTGTAAATGCGAACAAGAGCTTCAGGTGAAATCTCTTTAGTGAAATAAACTTTCGACTGAGCCTGCGCGCATAAGTTAAACAGCAGCGCAGCTGCTAAAATAAAAAATGTTTTCATATATATGTAGTCTTTTTATGCCTTTATTCATTCTCGGCTGTGTGATGTCAGGGGCATGCAGACGGTAAATATTTGTGCATGCTATTTTTTCATGTTGCAAAATTATTATTAATTTTTTATTAATACATTATCAGAATTACAGAAAATAGTACCACTTTTACATAAAAGTTCATTTCGCTTTATTTTATAATGGCAATACGGGGCATAAAATACAGTTTTACATTCTTTTTCATAGTTATATTTGTTATAGAGTTCATAATTTTTGTATTGATATTTTGTAATTAGATATATTTTAGTGGCGCATCAGAACTTAATTGCTGACGCGCCACTATAATCATGCAAATATCGTTTAGAGCCACCGCTTAAACTTCTTGATATACCATTCTTTTATTAATTGCGTGAGCACACAATACGCAATCAGCGTCACAGCTAGCCACGGAAAGTAGGAGAGCGGCAGCGGTGTAAGTCCGATGTAAGAGCCGAATTTGGTGAACGGAATAATTATTCCGACTGCCATTATTGCCAGTGTCATGCTCATCACGGGCCACGAAGCTCGGCTTTGTATGAACGGTATCTTCTTGGTGCGTATCATGTGAACGATAAGCGTCTGCGACAGAAGGCCTTCAACAAACCAGCCCGACTGGAACAGCGACTGAGCCACGGGCGAACTGCAGTTGAACACATACCACATGAGCAGATATGTGGTGATGTCGAATATCGAACTTATCGGACCTATGAATATCATGAAGCGGCTGAGGTCGGATGCGTCCCACCGGCGCGGTTTTCTGAGATAATCTTCGTCCATGCGGTCAAACGGTATTGTGGTCTGCGATATGTCGTACAGAAGATTTTGCACGAGCAGGTGTATCGATAGCATAGGCAGAAACGGCAGAAAGGCGCTTGCCGCCAGCACACTGAACATATTGCCGAAGTTGGAACTGGCTGTCATCTTCATGTATTTGGTGATGTTGCCGAATGTGCGGCGCCCCTCGATAACTCCATTTTCAAGAACCATAAGGTCTTTTTCCAGTAAAATGATGTCTGCGCTCTCTTTGGCAATGTCTACGGCAGAGTCTACAGATATTCCGATGTCCGACTGCCGCAGGGCTGCCGCGTCGTTAATGCCGTCGCCAAGAAAGCCCACCGTGTTGCCCTGACCCTGCAGTATGGTTATTATTTCGGTCTTTTGTAATGGGGTTACTTTGGCAAACACGGTGGTCTTGAGCACAGCTTCCTGCTTCTGCACGTCGCTCATTGCACTCAGTTCTGCGCCGGTTAGCACGTTAGCTGTGTCGATGCCCACCTGTCTTGATATGGTGCGCACAACGGCATCGTTGTCTCCCGACACCACTTTCACCTCTATTCCGTGGGCATGAAGTTGCTTTATAGCCTTGGCAGCCGACTGCTTTGGCGGATCGAGAAATGCCAGATAGCCTATTAGCACCATGCCGCTCTCGTCTTCGACTGCAAAATTGTTTTCCTTGCTCAGAAAACTCTTTTGAGCTACAGCCAGCACGCGCAGTCCCTGATGGTTCATCTTCTTGCTTATCTCATAAGCCTTTACCCTCAGTTCGGGCGTAAACGGCACAACCTTGTTGCCCACTTCGGTGTGTGAGCATATCTGCATCATTTCCTCCACCGCACCCTTGGTTATAATCTGCCTCTTGCCGTTGATGTCTTCAACAACAACTGACATGCGGCGACGGGCAAAGTCAAATGGTATCTCGTCAACTTTTTTGTAACTCTCCCTTACAGACTCCATCTCAAGTTCCTTTACATGCGACAGTATAGCCTTGTCCATAAGATTTTTTAGCCCCGTCTGGAAGAAACTGTTGAAATATGCGTGACGCAATATCCGCCTGCTGTTGTCGCTTGTGCCGTCGGCGTTAATATATTTTTCAAGCACAATCTGGTCGCATGTCAGCGTGCCTGTCTTGTCGGTGCATAGAATGTTCATCGCCCCGAAATTCTGTATGGCATTCAGGTCTTTCACTATAGTCTTTTTGCGCGACATGGCAACGGCGCCCTTTGACAGGTTGACCGTTACTATCATCGGAAGCATTTCGGGCGTAAGGCCAACAGCAACAGACACGGCAAACAGAAAAGCGTCGAGCCATTCGCCTTTTGTGAGTCCGTTAATCAGAAACACAAACGGAACCATTATCAGCATGAAGCGTATCAGCAGCATGCTGACCTTGGCAATGCCTTTGTCGAAAGCTGTTGAGGCACGGTGGCCGGCTATGCTCTTGGCTATTGTGCCGAGGTATGTGTTGTTGCCTGTCGACACAACAATGCCTGTTGCCGAGCCGCTCACCACGTTAGAGCCCATGAAACAGATGTTGTCGAGTTCCACTATAGTCCGTATTGTATCGCATTTGCAGTCGGCAACGGGTTTCTTCTCAATTGATTCAGACTCTCCGGTAAGAGTGCCCTGACTGACAAATAGGTCTTTAGTCTCTACGATGCGGATGTCGGCCGGAATCATGTCGCCGGCTGCCAGTTTTACTATGTCGCCCGGCACGAGCGATGATATGCCTGTCTCTTGTTCCTTGCCGTTGTCTCTTATTACCGTACACGTGTTTGTCACCATCTTTTGCAGCGACTCGCTCGACACGCTGGTCTTATATTCCTGCCAGAAACGCAGAATGGTGCTGAGGATTACCATTGTGGCAATGATGGCTATCGACGTAAAGTCTTTTTCTTCGGGAGAGGCAAGGTATACATCAAGAAAATAAGATATGATGATCAATACTGTCAGCACTCCTATGAAAGGATTAATAAACGCCATTATGAACATTGTCAGCGGACGTATTTTCTTTTCATGTTCTATTTCGTTTTTCCCATAAATTGATTGTCGTTTTGTTGTTTCTTCACTGTCAAGTCCTTGCGGGGCTGTCTGAAAAAAGTTGAACACAGAGGTTATTGGCTGTTCGGATGCCAGAAAAATTCTTTCGGCATTAAATTCTAATTTCATTTTGCGCGTTTTCTTCCACATAGCGTATCCGTGTTTTTTAGATTAATACTTCATACAAAATCAGTCATTAGGCTGCATATCGTTTAATGTTTCAAGTAGAATGATGCCATGCCGGCTCCTGATGCCCGATTGGGTTTATTAGTTCTTACGCTGCAAAAGTCGGAAATGTTTTTCTGTAACGCCGTTAGAATGTTATTAGAACGGTATTAGAAAATCATTAGAGAAATTTCAATGTTAGGTCTTGTTTGGCATGTCTGTGGCCTGTAATGTGTTGCTAATCTGAAAGTTACGGATATATGAATTTAAACTTGTTGCCGACTGAATGTTATATGTGCGGAAGTTCAACGATGAACGTAGTGCCTTTTTCTTTTTCAGAATGTACGGCAATCTCTCCTTTGTGCAGATGTATTATCTTTTGCGAAAGAGTCATGCCTATGCCATGTCCTTCGGCTATCTCCTCCTGCTCGCCACGATAAAACAGTTTAAAAAGATGTTGCTTGTCGTTGTCAGACATTCCTATTCCGTCGTCGGAACAGCGCACCACGGCGCTTTTGTCCCAATAAGAAATCTGTATGAACGAAGAGTGGTCGGCAGAATATTTGCAGTTGTTCTCTATAAGATTCGAGAATGCTATAGACAGCAGATAATGGTTGCCGTTTACGGTTATCATTCTGTCGTCTTCGGCTTCTTCCTGTTCGAATATTATTTCAACGTGATAGTCGGGATGTGCTCTAAGTATAAATTCTCTAACGTCGAGCAGCAGTTCGTCCAGACGCAGATGCTCCATCTTAATATGTTCCTGCTGATAGTCGGCCTTGGCAAGGTTCAGCAGTCCGTCGATAAGTTTGTTCATGCGCCTTGCGTCGTTAAGGGCGTTAATTATTGTGGTGCGATATTGCGTGCTGTTGCGTTCTTTCTGCGATGCGATGTCGAGTTCGGCTGTGAGTGCTGCAAGCGGAGTTCTAAGTTCGTGCGATACGTTGCTGACGAACATCTTTTGTGCGTTGAACGATATTTCCAGACGGTTAAGAAGTGCGTTGAACGTTGTGGAGAGTTCTCCGAGTTCATCCTTGCTGTTCTTTACCGGCAGCCGTCTTGATATTTCTGACGCGGTTATTATATCAGCCTCTTTCACAATCTCCCTTATTGGGCGCAGGGCTGTGCGTGCAAGGATGTAGCCCGTAGCAAACAGCAGGGCTAGGGCTATGACGAATAATATGAGCAAAGCATTCTTCAGCTTTGCCAGGTTGGCATATCCGTATCCGTCATAGGCAGCAGCAGTTACGATGTAGTTCTTGCCGTTGAGCGTGTAGAGCATGCCTATGCCCTGATATTTGCCGATATAGAAGTCTATTTCCCTTTTGTTCAGTATGCTGTCTATCATCTGTCGGCTTTCCTTTATTATGTCATTCTGCACGGCGTCATGATACAGCATCTTAAAGTCTGGCGTGTAGATGGCAACCTCAACTTCATTGATAAATTCCTTGTTGTTGAGATAAATGTCCTGCATTGTCTTTGGGTCAACCTTGTTTTGCAGAAACAGGTGCGCCTTTGTTATGGCTTCACTTCTAAGGTCGTGAAAGAAAGTGTTGCTGCGTGTGCGTTCGCTGACAATATATACCAATATCGTACACAGCAGAAAAACGGCTGCCGTGGCGCATGTGTTCTTTAATGTCAGTGCTGTGCGTATTTTCATGGCTTGTCGGTGAATATAAAGCCTATACCGGGCCTTGTGTGTATCAGTTTGGTGCTGAATTCCTTGTCAACCTTCTTTCTGAGATAGTTTATGTAAACATCGATGAAGTTAGTGCCTGTGTCAAAGTGGGTGTGCCATACCTTCTCGGCAATCTCTGTGCGGCTTATCACCCGTTCGGCGTTCTCCGTGAGATATTGCAGCAGATTGTATTCTTTTGGCGAAAGCTTTATCATTATTCCGTTTCGCCAAACCTCTTTTCTCTTGAGGTTTATCGTAAGGTCGGCATATTCAAGCCTTTCGGGCTGCTCTGTTGTTATGTTGGTGTTACGTTTCAGCAGCGCTTTAATTCGTGCGTTGAGTTCGCGGAAGTCGAAAGGCTTAACCATATAATCGTCGGCTCCGGCGTCAAATCCGTCGAGCTTGTCGTTTGTAGAGCCAAGCGCGGTAAGCATGAGTATAGGCACCGACGCGTTGGTCTTTCTTATCTCTTTGCAGAGTTCAAAGCCGTCCAGCTTAGGGAGAACGATGTCAGAAAGCACAAGGTTGAAGCTGTTTGATGCAAACAGCCGCAGCCCCATTTCGCCGTCGTATGCCACCATAGTCTGATAACCGTTCTCTTCGAGTCCGGTTCTCAGCAGGTCGGCCACTCTTTTGTCGTCTTCAATGATAAGTATGGATTGCATGGCTTGTGAACATTTAAGTTTCTGATGCAAATTTAAGTAATTAATCAAAACTTATCACAGGCGTGGACAAAAAATATGAATTCTTGGAAAATTTTAAGTAAAACGTTCAGATGCCGGCATGTGTGTATGCATGCAGTGCTTTATATGTTTGCAATGCCTCTTTGTTCAGTTCTTGCACACGGTGATTTTCATAGCCTCTTTGTCAAACTTTATCCCCGTGCGCTCAATGAAGCGGCTGAGCGTTCCGTCGTCGGCAAGCGCGTCGGGTGTGCCTACAGACAGAGTGCCGTCCTGTTCCATAACCCAAAGAATGTCGGCAAGCTGAATGACGAGTTCGAGGTCGTGCGACGACATGAATATTGTCTTGCCCTCGTCGCGGCACAGATGTGCAAGCAGCAACATGGTCTCCACCTTGCTCGGATAATCGAGGAAGGCGGTTGGCTCGTCGAGCATTATCATGGGCGTCTGCTGTGCAAGAGCCTTGGCTATCATCATCTTCTGACGTTCGCCGTCACTAAGCGACATAGCATTGCGCTTGGCAAGGTGATATATGCCTGCCAGTTTCATGCTCTCGTCAACTATTGCTTTGTCTTTGTCGCTGAGCGTTCCCCAGAACCCTGTGTAAGGCGTGCGGCCAAGCGCAACAATCTCTTCGACGGTGAAGTTGACCGACGACGGCCTGGACGTAAGCACCACGCTGACAACGCGCGAGAGGTCGCGCGGCTTGTATCCCGACAACTCGCTGCCGTTGATGACTATGCTTCCGCCCAGACGTGGCTGAAATCCCGACAGAGTTCTTAGCAGTGTTGACTTGCCTATGCCGTTGGTTCCTATTAGGCAGGTCAGCTTGCCGCTTATTATAGACGCGTTGATGTCCTTTGCCACGGTGCGTATGCCGTCGCGTGTCTTGTAGCCTATGGTCAGGCTGTCGAGCTTTATAGTGTCAGAAGTGTTGCTGTTGTTCATTGGTTAAGGATGTTGCGTGCATATTCTATTATAGTGTCGCGGCCTTTGGCAAAATCGCTGTCGGTGAGCTGTACGTTGTGGTCAGGCTCTATGCCAAACTCGGTGCAGTTCTTGTTGCGGTCGTACATAGGGCATGCACTGAAGCGCACCGACCATCCGTTGGGCAGCTCGCTGCTGAACGGCATGCCTGCGCCTCCGCCCGTCTTGTCGCCTATAATGGTTACGCCGGGGCAGCATTTCATATACTTAACAAACTCGTTGGCGGCGCTGAACACCGATCTGTTGGTAAGCACAGCCACGGGCTTGTGCCATCTCAGTCCGCTCGACGGCTTGAGCTTTTGCTCCTCAAGGGCCGAGAAGTCGTTGTGTCCGGGACCCGTCTTGTGCTGCATGTAGCCCACGAGTATCTCCTCGTCGGTGAAACGCGATGCCAGAGTCTCGGCCGAAGTAAGCATTCCTCCGCCGTTGTCTCTTATGTCAACGATGAGAGCGTTGCACGTGGCGAGATCCATCAGAATTTCGTCAAGGTTGCCGCTTCCTATCGTGTTAGAGAACGAACCGCAGTAGATGTAGCCAATGTTGTCGTCGAGCTTGCGGTATTTGATGCCTGAAGAAATCTTATAGTCGGTGCCGAGATAGCGGCGCTGCAGCGAGTCGCTGAAGTTGGCGGGATAGTCTTCTTTCCAACTCCAGTAGCGCGACTGGTCGAACGACGCGTACATGTTGACGTGTCCGTCGCGCAGTTCGCCAAGCATATTGCCCAATACTTCAAACAGCTGAGTGCTTGTCATGCTGTTGTCAATCTGACGGCTGTAGCGCGCGTACACCTCGTTCCAGTCGAGTCCGTATTCGCTGTTCTTATAGTCGAAGAAGCAATAATGCTCGTTGATAATCTTCCAAAGTGCCTCGAAGTTGCCGCGCGGGTCGTCGCTGTATTCTTCTTCATCGACACACGACACAGCGGCAAGTGCCACAATGAGCGGAAACAGAAAGTTTAATACTCTTCTCATGGTACTATTTTGGTTATGTTGAACTGTCTGACAATGCCGATAACCAGCATGTTAGAGTAAGAATGATATTTCAGGTTGTTGACCTTGGCCTGCCTGAAGTCACCCAAATAGCCAAGGCGCAGGGTGGTGCGGCCGAGCGAGAAGTCGAATGTAAGCATCTGGCGGAGCGACGGCGTGCTGCCTATGGTTGTCGGAACGATGTTGTGGTCGTAGTTGCCGCGGCTGAAAATCTCGTAGTACGACTGGCCGTAGTTGGGGCTGAACATCATGCCGATGAGCGGAACGCTCAGCTCATAGCGCAGCGAATAGTTGCGCTGCCACAGTCGGAAACGGTATGTCGCGGCTGCCGACGGCGATATGTTTACCGACATGCGTGCCTGAGCAGGGTTGTTGCTGTTGCGCGTGTTGTAGAGAAATCCCACGCTGACATCGGCCTGTGCGCCCGCCTTGATGTTGAGGCTGCCGTCAAAGAAGTTCCAGTTGTAGTGAACGCCGTAGCTGAATGTGTAGTCGCCTGCAATGTAGGTGCCGTTGCCTGAGCGGTTCTTGCTGTAGGACATGTCGCCCTGATGAATAATCATGCGCGACCAACGGCTGTCGTTGCGCTCGCGCAAGGTGTGCGAGATGTAGCGCAGTTCGGTGCCGCTATACTTCTCGGGCGAGAGATAAGTGTCGAGAATGTTCACAGATCCGACGCCAATAATCTGTGCGTTGGTTATAATCTTGTTGTTCCTAATGGTGTCGGGGGCATAAGTACCGCCGTCGGCCTTAAGGCTGTGCGCTGCCGGTTCACCGTCAGCTTCGCTGCTGCATGGCAGTGCCTGAGCCGCTGTTGAGGCGGCAAACATGGCTGCGAGCGCAAATAGCTTAATTGTCTTCATTTTCATTGAAAAGGTTGAGCTGTCCTGTAATCTCGTCGATAACCTGCTGCTGACTCTTGCCTGCATCGGGGTCGAGGTTCTCCTGTTCGGATTCCGGCTGTTCGGTCTGTTGTTCAGGTTCTTCTGTTTCAGTCTGAGGCTCGGGTTGCTCAAGCGGTTCGAGCTGCTCTATGCTTTCAGTCTCCCAAGTAGTTATTCGCTTGCCTTTAGCCTTGAATCCCTTCACGCCGACAAACTGTTCGGCATCGATCTCCATAGTTCCGCGGAACGCGTCGCGGCCTCCGAATGTTACGAGGAACCTCGGATGCGGGTCGTCGGTTAGTGCCACGAGGCGGCTTGCCGGGTTGTCGCTGACATAGTTCTGCTTGCGCTTTGTGGCCTCCATGTTGAATCGCTTCAGGTAAGGATAGCCCTGCTGGTCGGCATCATATAGAACGGCTGTCCACACCTTGTGTTCATCAAACTTCTCAATAATCTTTATGTTGTCCTCATAATGGTTGTTTGCGTCGAAGTTGGTGAGATAGAAGTCGCCGTTGTCGAGCACAACCAGTATGCTGTCGTCTTCGTTAAATTCGCCGAGCAGACGTCCGTGGTTGTCGTAGTTGAGTCGTTTTACATCCGGGTCAAACCATACTTTGCGCCCGCCGAGCGTGCTGTGGCCGTGACTCTTGAGCGAAATGCGGTGAACATTGAAGCGCGTCATCACCACGCCTTTGGCTCCACGGCTCTTGATGGCAACCTCAGAGAAGTCTTTTTCCTTGAAAATATTCTTCAGTCGCGGTGCCGGGTCGAGCGTAACCTTTATCACTTCGGCTTCGCCGTTGGGGTTGGCAGTGAAGTAAACGACGCGCGATCCGGGCGTGCCTTGCGTGAATTCGTATTCGCGGTCGCGCGTAATGCTTGTTACGCAGAAGCGTTTCATGAAGTATTTGCCCTGCTTTCCGTCGCGGTAAACCACGTTGTAGACGGTGCGCCGGTCGTTCTTCTTGAACACGGCCACGTGCAGGATGTTCTTGCCGACGAATATCTTGTCGGCCACGCGCACCACCTTATATTTGCCTTCCTTGTAGAAGATTATGATGTCGTCGATGTCGGAGCAGTTGCAGACAAACTCGTCTTTCTTCAGTGCCGTGCCGATAAATCCGTCAGCGCGGTTGATATACAGTTTCTCGTTGGCCTCCACCACTTTTGTTGCTTCAATGGTGTCGAAGTTCTTTATCTCGGTGAGTCGCGGATGCGATGCTCCGTATTTCTCCTTCAGATATTTAAACCAGTCGGACGTAACCTCAACCATGTTGTTGAGCTTACGGTTTATGTCGTCCACCTCGGCCTTTATTTTGGCTATCAGCTCGTCGGCTTTGTCCTTGTTGAACTTCAGTATGCGCGCCATCTTTATCTCCATGAGCTTTAGGATGTCTTCCTTGGTAACCTCACGGATCATCTGCGGATAAAACGGCGTCAGCCTGTTGTCTATATGCTCGCAGGCTGCGTCCATGTCGGGAGCCTGCTCAAATTTGCGGTCTTTATAAATGCGCTCCTCGATGAATATCTTTTCGAGCGACGAGAAGTGCAGCTGCTCCAGCAGCTCGTGCTTGCGTATCTCGAGTTCCTTGCGAAGCAGAGCCATGGTGCGGTCGGTCGAATGGCGCAGCACGTCGCTCACGGTAAGAAACTTAGGCTTGTTGTCCTCAATGACGCAACAGTTGGGCGAGATGTTTATCTCGCAGTCAGAGAAGGCATAAAGGGCGTCAATTGCCTTGTCTGACGACACTCCGGGAGCCAGATGAACCTGTATCTCCACCTGTGCGGCAGTGTTGTCGTCCACCTTGCGTGCCTTTATTTTGCCCTTCTCGATGGCCTTAAGTATCGAGTCTATAAGCGTAGTTGTGGTCTTGCCGAAAGGTATTTCGCGTATCACGAGTGTCTTGCTGTCGAGCTTTTCTATCTTTGCCCTCACCTTCAGCGTGCCCCCTCGTTGTCCGTCGTTGTATTTGCTCACGTCGATGCTTCCGCCGGTGGGGAAGTCGGGATAGAGCGTAAACGGCTCGCCGTGCAGATAGCTTATGGCGGCGTCGCATATCTCGTTGAGGTTGTGGGGCAGAATCTTTGACGACAATCCTACGGCAATGCCCTCGGCACCCTGTGCAAGCAGCAGTGGAAACTTGGCAGGCAGAGTGATTGGCTCGCGGTTACGGCCGTCGTAGCTCAGCTGCCATTCGGTGGTCTTAGGATTAAACACCACGTCGAGCGCAAACTTAGACAGGCGCGCCTCGATGTATCGCGGCGCTGCGGCACGGTCGCCCGTAAGAATGTTTCCCCAGTTACCCTGGCAGTCAACGAGCAGGTCTTTCTGTCCGAGCTGCACGAGCGCGTCGCCTATTGAGGCGTCGCCGTGAGGGTGAAACTGCATGGTGTGGCCCACAATGTTGGCAACCTTGTTGTAGCGTCCGTCGTCCATGCGCTTCATAGAGTGCAGAATGCGCCGCTGTACGGGCTTCAGTCCGTCTTCGATATGTGGAACAGCACGCTCGAGGATGACATAAGAGGCATAGTCGAGAAACCAGTTCTGATACATTCCGCTAAGATGATGCACGGCCGAGGCGTCAAACCTGTTGGCCGGCTTATAGTCAGAATGGCTTTCCGGTTCTTCGTTGCTGTTGTCGTCCTGAATGGGCATGTCCTGCTCTTCTATGTTTTCGGGGTCTTTAATATTGTCGTCCATGATGATGTGTATCTGTACAAAAGATAATGCTAATAGGTGTGGCTTTTCAGCCCGGCTTGTTTTAGCTTGATGCCGGCAAGCGGCTTATCTTGCGCAAAGATAGCTAAAATCGGAGACAATACAAAATAAATATTTTATTTTTTATATATGTGTAGGCGTTGCGCCCCTATGTCTGCACGAGGCTTAATGTGCCTGTCGCGAGGTTAAATAACGTTAACGCAGATTGCGCTAAATCGTCCGTTTAAGGCTCTCAGAATGGCCGTGGTGTCGGCGGAACGGGCTTCGGACGTGAAAAGCCGATGAAAACCGCGATTTTTGTAAATCGTTGTCAATCAGTTGTTTATGAAGTTATCTACAATGGGACGTATGCGGCTGATATGTAAAAGACGGCCTTTTAGAATGTAAAACATGGCCTTTTGCAGCATGAAAGGCCGTGTTTTGTGTGTCAAAAGGCCATGTCTTGCACCTGAAACGGCAGCATTTTTAGCATAAAACAATAAAAATTTGGCTGAAAAATAAACTTTTTTAGTTGAAAGACGGATATTTTACGGCCGGCGTTTTCTTTTTTACAAAATTAAAATGTAATGAAAAACGAAAATCAGTAAGCCTTTGCCGTGTTAAATAAATCTAATGCCCGTGCCCGCATCTGTATACGGCCGTCATGGGCAGACAATAAAATAAATATAATAATGTGTGTGAAAAAGTTTTGTGTTTCGGTAGCTTTGCATTATCTTTGCACTCAAATCGTGTTCATACGGTTACTTTTTGCAGCCCTCATGGAGGGCTTTTCTGTGAATTTAAATTTAAGGTAAATATATAACAATGGCACAAGAAGATGTTTTTAAGAAAATAGTGTCTCACTGCAAGGAGTACGGATTTGTGTTCCCGAGCAGCGACATCTATGACGGATTGGCCGCAGTTTATGACTACGGACAGAACGGTGTTGAACTGAAAAACAATATTAAGGAATACTGGTGGAAGAGCATGGTGCTGCTTCACGAGAATATCGTGGGCATCGACTCGGCTATCTTTATGCACCCGACTATATGGAAGGCGTCAGGACACGTTGACGCATTCAACGACCCGCTCATAGACAACCGTGACTCAAAGAAGCGCTACCGCGCCGACGTGCTTATTGAAGACCAGATAGCAAAATACGAGGAAAAGATAAACAAGGAGGTTGAGAAGGCACGCAAAAAGTTTGGCGAGGCTTTTGATGAGGCTAAATTCCGCGAGACTAACCCGCGTGTGCTCGACAATCAGAAAAAGCGTGACGCCCTGCACGAGCGTTACAGCGAGGCTATGAACGCCATGAATCTTGACGAGCTGAAGCAGATTATTCTCGACGAAGGCATTGTTGACCCGATCAGCGGAACAAAGAATTGGACCGACGTGCGCCAGTTTAACCTGATGTTCTCAACCGAGATGGGTTCTACAGCCGACAGCACAAGCAAGATTTATCTGCGTCCTGAGACAGCACAGGGTATATTTGTAAACTACCTGAACGTGCAGAAGACAGGCCGCATGAAGATACCTTTCGGTATAGCACAGATAGGTAAGGCTTTCCGCAACGAGATTGTTGCACGCCAGTTTATCTTCCGTATGCGCGAGTTTGAGCAGATGGAGATGCAGTTCTTCGTTAAGCCGGGAACTGAAATGGAGTGGTTCCAGAAATGGAAGGAGACTCGTATGAAATGGCATCAGGCCCTCGGATTCGGCGCAGAGAACTATCGTTTCCACGATCACGAGAAGCTTGCCCACTATGCAAACGCAGCAACCGACATCGAGTTTAAGATGCCGTTCGGATTCAAGGAGGTTGAGGGTATACACAGCCGCACCGACTTCGACCTGTCGCAGCATGAGAAATTCTCAGGCAAGTCTATCAAATACTTCGACCCGCAGACCAACGAGAGCTACACTCCGTATGACATCGAGACATCTATCGGCGTTGACCGTATGTTCCTTTCGGTTATGTGCCACTCTTATTGCGAGGAGAAACTCGAGAACGGCGAGACACGCGTTGTGCTCAAGCTGCCTGCAGCTCTCGCTCCTGTCAAGCTCTGCGTGATGCCGCTTGTTAAGAAAGACGGACTGCCGGAGAAGGCACGCGAGATAATGAACGACTTGAAGTTCCACTTCAACTGCCATTATGACGAGAAAGACTCTATCGGCAAGCGCTATCGCCGCCAGGATGCCATCGGCACACCTTACTGCGTAACTGTTGACCACGACAGCCTGAAGGACAACACTGTCACACTGCGTTTCCGCGACACAATGGAGCAGGAGAGAGTAAACATAGCCGACCTGCGCGGTCTTATCGAAGATAAAGTAAGCATAACAAGTCTTCTTAAAAAGATTCAGTAAATGAAGAAATATAACATTCTGGCCCTTTTGATGCTCATGCTTGCGCCGCTGTGTTTCATGGCATGCAGCGAGAGCGACGACACGGTGGAGGAGTTTCCCGACTGGAAGAACCGCAACGAAACCTATTTTGACAATATCTACGAAAAGGCAAAAAGCGTTGAGGACGGCAGTTGGAAGATTATCAGAAACTACACGCTGGAAGATACTATTCCCGTGAGCAGCACCGACAACATTGTTGTTGAGGTGCTCGAGGAAGGAACGGGAAGCGGATGTCCGATATTCACCGACTCGGTGCTGGTGAATTATCGTGGAAGACTTCTGCCTTCTACGTCTTATCCCGACGGATATGTCTTCGACCAGAGCTATACAGGCGACTTTAATCCTCAGACGGCAATGCCGTCGCAGCTTTATGTCGGCAGTCTGATAGACGGATTTGCCACAGCGCTGCAGTATATGCACATCGGCGACCGTTGGCGTGTGTATATTCCTTATCAGATGGGTTACGGCACTACTGCCACAACGTCGATACCTGCTTACAGCACTCTGATTTTCGATATTTCTCTCGTAGCTTATTATCGTGCGGGAGTTACTCCTGACCCATGGTATGCAAAGCGTGGCATGTGGATAACCAAGTAATGTTTACATAATTATTATATTGAAGGGGCGGACAGCAGTTGGCTGTTTCCGCCCCTTTCACATTATTATATATATTGGTGTGCCGTTGATGTATGTAGTGTGGGTGTTGCTTGTGTGTGTATGGCCGCGGCTTTATGTTCCGCATGCGTTTAGCTTGCTTGTGCATGCATTGATGTTTGCCCGGTTGCACATTTGTTTTGGAGTAAAACCGACGCTGTTTTGCTTTATGTGTAATCAAATTAGTTGTAAAAATCAGTTTTGTATGTGTTGATTTTGATTTATGTCAAAAAACATGGAAATATGTGCAAAAACATGTCGATTTATTTGTCTGTGTACGCAAACAGCAGTATCTTTGCATCGTCAAAACAAAACAATAGGTATTAATAATTGATAGGTATAAAGTAAGGTAATAAAGAAAGATTGTTTGACAAAGGATAACAAAGATGCCGAGAGGCACGAAAAATTTTCATAGGTAGTAAGGTAAAAAAGATTAGTTTAAGGTAACACTGATGTTAACCCTGTTTGCTGTGAATACAGCAACAGGTATTGGGGGTGAGGGAAAGCATTGGAAACTAATTTGCATGAGCCTCCATTATTTTGAGAAATTTAGATTTAGGTTAATAACTTGCGCGAGAGTCTTTGTTAAAAAGATTTCCGCGTTTTTTTTGTCCTCTATTTTGTGTTTTTGTAGTAAAAGTATTAATTTCGCAGGATGTTTTCAGCAAATAAAGGAAATGATCTTCTGGCCATGATACGCAACGGCCAGACAATGGACGGCCGTCAGAAGTTGAATCTGATAGTCCAGCTCAGTGTGCCGTCAATCCTGGCACAGCTTACCAACACCATGATGGTTTATATTGACGCGTCGATGGTTGGCTCTTTGGGTGCCAGGGCCTCGGCGTCTATAGGCATCGTGCAGTCAACAACGTGGCTTTTTGGAGGCATAACGTCGGCAGCGGCAATGGGCTTTTCGGTTCAGGCTGCTCACTTTATCGGTGCCAACGACTTTTACAAGGCCCGTCAAGTGTTTCGTCAGGGCATTATGGCGACGGCTCTGCTCACCATAATTCTTACGTCTGTTTGCCTTTGCATAGCCGGTCCGATACCGCTGTGGCTTGGCGGAGGAGCCGACATCGCGCCTGATGCTTCGCGCTATTTCGCTATTTATTGCATGTCGCTGCCTGTGTTTCAGATAGGCATCCTGTCGTCGAGCATGCTCAAGAGTTCGGGAAACATGCGTGTGCCAAGCGCCATGAGCATTCTTATGTGTGTGCTGGACATTGTGTTCAACTATTTTCTTATATTCAGTTCGCGACATATAAGTGTGCTTGGTCACAGCATTTATATGCCCGGCATGGGCATGGGTGTGGCTGGAGCAGCCTTGGGTACGGCGCTTGCATACATCGTAACGGGTGTGATGCTTATATGGTTTGCCACACGAAAGTCGCCGGAATTGTTGCTTAACAAGGAGAAATGGAGCTTTGCGCCGCTGTGGAACTATCTTCGCAATGCCGCAAAAATAAGCATGCCGATGGGTGCGCAGTATCTCATGATGAGCGGAGCGCAGATTGTAAGTACGATGATTGTTGCCCCGCTTGGCAACTTCGCCATAGCGGCCAACACGTTTGCCATTGCTGCCGAGAGCCTTTGCTACATGCCGGGATACGGCATTGGCGAGGCTGCCACGACGCTTGTAGGGCAGAGCATTGGTGCTGGGCAGCCGCGACTTGCGCGCAGCTTTGCTTATCGCACCGTCTTCCTTGGCATGATAGTAATGGCTGCCATCAGCGTCGTGATGTATATCACTGCACCGCAGATGATAGGAATAATGACGCCCGTTGACGAGATTCGCGAGCTTGGTGTGGGCGCTTTGCGTATAGAGGCGTTTGCCGAGCCTATGTTTGCCGCCTCGATAGTGGCCTATAGCGTTTGTCTTGGAGCCGGCGACACGCTGGTTCCGGCCTGCATGAACCTTGCCAGCATGTGGCTTGTCCGTCTTACTCTCGCCGCTTATCTTGCCCCAATCTACGGTCTGCGCGGTGTATGGATGGCCATGGCAATAGAGCTTACGCTGCGCGGAGCCATATTCTTGTGGCGTCTGTTCAGCGGAAGATGGCTTAAAGCTAAGTTGAGTTAAAATGATTGTTTGCGTTCGGACTGATTTCCGTCGTGATATTGTCTGATTGTTTTATTTGTCATCCTTGACATCATCCGGCAGCGTTGTTCGGCTGCTGTTTAATGATGTTGAGGATGACAAATTGTTTTGTTGGTGTATTTTTTTAGTGGCAGAACAAAAGGTCCTGCCACTAAAAAAGGTAAAAACGGGTGTTGCCGTTTACAGTTGTGCAACTCTTTCTTTAGCCTTTTCAAAGCCGCTGATGAGTTCTTTCATCACTTCGCTTACGGGCTTTATCGTCTTTATGTCAGATGCTATCTGACCTATTTCAAGTTCGCCGCTCTCCATGTCGCCCTCAAATATGCCTCGTTTTGATGCTGCCCTGCCGAGTATCTCGCGCAGTTCGTCTGCTGTGGCTCCCTTGTCTTCAGCCTCTGCAACTTTTGTATAAAGGGCATTCTTTATTAGTCGGGTGGGGGCAATCTTCTTAAGGCACAACATGGTGTCGCCTTCGGCAAGTTCTGTGCATTTCTTCTTGAACTCTTCAGATGCCGAACTCTCCTCTGTAAGTGCGAACAGTGTGCCGGCCTGTATGCCCTCTGCGCCGAGAGCCATGGCTGCGAGCATAGCCTCGCCCGATGCTATTCCGCCTGCGGCAATGAGTGGTTTGGTTGTAGCCTTGCGCACCTGCGGTATCAGAGTTATCGTTGTTGTCTCTTCGCGTCCGTTGTGTCCGCCCGCCTCGAAGCCTTCGGCAACGATGGCGTCGACGCCTGCCTCTTCGCATTTCACGGCAAACTTGCTGCTCGACACTACGTGTGCCACTTTTATTCCGGCTTCGTGAAGCATCGGCGTAAACTTCTTCGGACTGCCTGCCGACGTGAATACAACCTTGACGCCCTCGTCGATTATCATTTTCATGAGTCTGTCTATCTCGGGATACATCAGCGGAACATTCACGCCCCACGGCTTGTCGGTTGCAGCTTTCATCTTGTTTATGTGCTCAAGCAGTGTCTCCGGGTGCATTGATCCGGCTCCGAGCAGTCCCAGACCGCCGGCATTGCTCACTGCAGAAGCCAGTCGCCAGCCGCTGCACCATACCATACCGCCCTGAACAACAGGATATTCAATGCCGAAAAGTTCGGTTATTCTGTTATTTTTCATAAGCATTTTCAGTTTTTATAAAATAAAAAAATATCGCTGCAAAGATAAGGTTTTGCCGCGATATTTTTATGTGGTTTGCCGTTATTTTTTATTTTTCGGCATTCTTGTCTGTCTTGTCTTTAATTGCAGTGAGCGTGCTTTGGCTGTTTTGCTAAAGCCATGTGTCATTTTGCGCCGAACAGCTTTTCAAACAAAGCAAGTCCTGTTGATGTTGAAACGGCTCCGCTGTTGACAAAGTGCTGCGCCATGTCTGGTTTGTAATAGCCCTCAAACAGATTCACAATGAGGTCGGCCTCAAACAGCGGTTCAAAGTGCAGTCTGTGTGCCTCGGTCACTCTGTGGTGTCCTCCCACGGCATCGGCGAGCCATGACGTTTCCTCGGCCGTGAAGTCAGGGTCATTGTCGAGCCATTCATGTACCATTCTTTTGCCCTCACATTCCTGGTGAGGCGGTTTGCTGTCGCCATATTTCTGTCTTGCCGGCGGGCAGCCAATGTCGTGCAGCCATGCTGCTTCCTCCATCATTTCGCATGTCTTATTGTCCAAGCCTTCAGCCTCGGCAATAAGTCTTGCAAAGTGTGCCACGCTCTGTGTGTGCATTATCTGACTTGCCACAGGTGCGTTATCGGCATAATATTCAATAACCCTTTGTGATAATCTTTGTGTTCTGTTCATGTCGTAGTGTTCCTTTTTTATTTCTGCCCAATGGCATCTATTTCAGTTCGATACCATTTATTTGTGTCCAATAGCAGTTGTCTGTATGACAATGCAAAATTAGCTAAATTTTTTGTTACAGGCCAATAGTGCCGGCATGTATTTACAAAAACAAGCCGGCATCAGGTATGTTTGGCATTGCATCGATAACCTTCAGCCGGCTCTTGATAAATTTAATATATTGGCACTTTAGTTAGTCTTGTTGTGTATGTGCCGCCATATTTGCGACAACTTTAGCATTGGGTTTGCCCTTGCGCCAAGGTGTACGCGATAGTCAGACAGAAGAATGGTAAGCAAGATGATTATGGCTATCATCACGGCCCATCCGTAAACCTCTTTAAGGCTCACCATGAGCATCTGGTGCTGAAACTCGCTGTATAGTGTCTGAAACGATTCGCAGTTATAGTACATCGGGTCGATGTAGCTGCCGAGGTCGGCAATGTTTTCTTGTTTGACATTGTTGAAAATTCTGGTCATTATGGCAGAACTGAGCGGTCCGCCGAAGCTCGTTCGGATAAATCCGATGACGCACATGGCCTCGAAATAATACTCAAATGTGACGCAGCCGGCAAGGGCATAGGTGAGCGATGTGTACACAATGCTTACTCCGGCGCCCTTAAGCAGCATGGGCAGATACAGCATGTTTTTCTCTGTAGAAGGGTCGATAAGGAAATAAAGCATAGTCTGGTAAAGCAGAAAAGAAACGAACCCGGCTAAGACTATGTCCTTAATACGCCATTTCCATTTTGTCAGAGCCATGAAGAAAAAGCCCGTGCCTACGGCTATTCCTGCCGTTATGCCCCAGTTGAGGTCGGCATTATGGCGTGCGTCGTATCCAAGAATCGAACTAGTAAATATGTTCTGGGTGGATGTAGCCGTGGCTGACATCAGCGTCATGCACCCGAACAGGATGAATATATAGAGCATGTTGTGTTGCGAAAACGTCCTTATGTTTATGTAAGGATGCCTGATTGTGGCAGCACGTTGCAGACACATCAGCAACAGGATCACCGCAAACGCTATGGCTATGCGGATGGGTTTGCCGTCGAGCCAGTCGTAGTGTTCGCCATATACACAAATGAATATGATGCAGAACAGCCACAGTGTCCACATTATTCCACCGAGATAGTCGATGCCTTTGAACGGGATGTAGGGACCCTGACGGAACTTGCTGCGCATGCAGAAATAAACCAGCGCGAAAACAAGTATGAACGCGCCAATGGTTATGCGGTGCATGGCCTGCCAGTCGAATGCATAAATGCTGTAGCCCGTGGCAACGTTGACAAGCTGTACGCTGCCGAGGACAAACGTGAACAGGAATGGAAAGAACACCGCAAAGTCTCTTTTTGGCGTAATCTTCAGCTGGATGCTGCTCCAGCATACAAAAGTGCTTACAATTCTAAAGAAACCGCTAATGAATGACAGGGCAACAACAAGCGGGAGAAAGTCGCATATCATGCAGATGTAATCGCATATAATAAACACTGCACCAGAGAACAGAAGAACGTCACGCGTTGTGAATCTGAACAGTATCCTGAACAGTAGCGGAAAGGCCATTGTAAGTCCCGTCATTGAGGCATAGCCTGCCATCATTACGTCTTCGTTGATCCAGCCCCATGTTCCCGTCATCTCGGCCACGGCCGACATGTATATGCCGCCGGAGAACATGTAGACAACAATTATAAATATTATCAGCGGAAAGCGCAGGAACTGGGGCACAAAGTCTTTCCATACCATTATGCGCCTTGCGGCTGCGACTTCTTTTGGTGAAGGTGCTGGCATAGGCTTTAGTATTTAACCTCACATTCTACGTTCATTCCCGAGCGCAGGCGTTCTATAGCTTCCTTGCTGTTCTCCTTTGTGAACACAATCTTTATTGGAACGCGCTGCTCAATCTTTACAAAGTTTCCGGCAGAGTTGTCCTGAGGTATTATAGAATACTGTGCGCCTGTGGCGTTAGACAGCTTGCCTACCTTGCCGTAATATTCGATGCCCGGCACGGCGTCTACCTTTATGCTTACGGGCATGCCTTCGCGTATGTTGGCGGTCTGTGTTTCCTTATAGTTGGCTATAATCCACACGTTGTCGTATTCAACTATTGACAGCAGAGTCTGTCCGGGCTGGATAAACTGTCCTTCCTGCAGGGCCTTGCGTGAGGTGTAGCCGTCGCACGGGGCAACAATCACGGTGTACGACAGATTCAGTTCGGCCAGGTTTTTGGCTGCCTTGGCCACGTCTATGTTTGTCTGGTTCTGCTCAAGGCGTTGTGTCTGTTCGTCTTTTACGAGCGATGTACTTTTCTTTTGTCTAACGAGCATGTCATACTTGGCCTTCGTAGCCTCATAGTCGGCCTTTGCGTTGTCATATTGCTGGCGTGTAACGGCCTTTTGTGCATACAACTGCTTATATCTTTGGTAGTCTGTTTCGGTCTGGTTCATCCTTATTCTCAGTTCCTCTATGCTTGCGTCAGAAACCGAAAGGTTGTTTGCCGTGGTAGATATTGCCGTTCCCATGGCCGTGTTCTCCATGAGGGTTTTCTGATAGTTTGCCTTTGCTTGTTCTACTTTCAGCTTATATTCAGAGTTTTCGATGATTACGAGAGTGTCTCCTTTGTGTACAAACTGGAAATCATCAAAGCATACCTTCTGTATGAAGCCCTGCACGCGTGAGTTTATCGGTATGATGTTTCGTCTTATCTGGGCATTGTCGGTGTATTCAACATTGCCGAAGTGTATGAACTTTGAGCAGACCCATGTCAGTCCGCTCAGAATTATTGCGATTACGATGATGTTGCGCAATATCTTTTTATTTTTTCTGTTCATAATTATTTTAGTTTTTTATTGTATTCAGTGAGCCGGTTGAGTAAATGAGCTTATAATAATTGTATATTACGTTTATCTGTGCGTTGACATACTGAACCTCGGCTGACAGTCTGAGGTTGTCGGCGTCTACGAGGTCGGTCACGAGCACAAGGTCGTTAGCATAGCGGTTGGCTATCACGTCATAGTTCTCGCGTGCGAGCTGAAGGCTCTTTTCCTGTGTCTTCAGAAGTTCAAACGAGTCGAGATATCTTGTATATGCGGCGTTTACGTCGAGCGATACGCTTTCTTCGGCCGACGCAAGTTCGTTGTGCGACTGCTCCACTGAAGAGTGCAGGCGCGACAGGTCTTTTGGCAGCTTGTATATGTTGCCTATGTTGAATTTCAGTCCCACGCCTACGTACCATGTGTTGATGTTGTTGTCCAATACAGGTATTTCATATGTGATAGGACCTTTCAGATTGTCGCCGGCTATGATGCTTATCTGCGGCATGTAGCCCGATTTTATCACTTTCTCCTTCTTGCTGAGCATGTCGAGTGTAAGTCTGTTCTTGTTTAATATGGGCGAATTCTTGTAGGCTATGTCCTGAAATTCTGCTTCGCCGGGTTTCGGCATGTTACTCGACAAGAGTGTCGTGTCGGGCAATATCTCCGTGTTCTTAGGTAGTTCGAGCATCGTTACCAGTTTGTCGTTACAGATGTTTATTGAGCTTACAAGCTCAGTGCGCTTATATTGCAGATTCTGATACTGCACCTCATATCGCGTGATATCGTTGTTCAGTGCCACTCCGGCAGCTTCGCGTGCGTGCATGTCTTGTATCACCTGGCGCGTCTGTTCCATGTTTCTGTCATACACCGTGAGCAGGTTGCGGTATTTGTACAAGTCGAGATAATAGCCTGTCAGCAGGAAGTAAACGTCCTGCTTGTGCGAGGCAAGTTCCCATTCCCTTATTCTCTTTTGTATCTCCAGGGCCTTTATGTTATAATGGATTGCGCCTCCGGCAAACACCACCTGCGAAGCTTCTATTGCGAAGTTGTTGCCAAAATGAGGCGATGAAAATGAATGTCCGTTTGAGAAGTCGCGGTCGGCCACCCATGCGTTGCCGTTGAACGTTGCCGATGCCGAGAACTCCACGCTGGGCAGATAGGCATTCTTTGCCACCGAGATGTCCTTCTCGGCACCGCTTACTACCGAATCGTAAATCTTTATCGTCTTGCTCTGCGTGTCGGCCAGTGAGAATAATTCATTCAAACTCATGATGCGTGCTGTCTGCTGTGCGTGTAATGATGCCGGGCAAATCAGCAACAGGCACGTAATAACATTTTTAATTATATTCTTCATCTGATTTTAATTGATAATATAAATCGTTTACAATAGCAACTATCTCTATAAAATAATAAGCTCAAACATAAGGTTATGTTTCGGTCACCTTTTATGTTGCTGTCTTCGTTGCCTTTTGTGCCGCAGGCTAAAGCATGGTATGCCTTGGCGTTTCTGCGGTCCGGGCAATGTGGACGACTTAAACTTCGGGATGACTGAATTTGAGATATAACGGCTGATGTGAGCTTTACTTTCCGGATTGCTTGTCTTTATCGCGTTAAAGACTGTTTGTGCGCCTTGATATTTCCTCAACTACTTCGAAGAACACCTCCACCTTTTCGTCGGGTATGCCCTTCAGTAATTCGTAAGACAGCTTCTTCTCAATTTTGTGGTATTCGGCAACAACCTGTTCGCCCATGTCTGTTGTGCTGAGCAGATTCTCGCGTCTGTCTTCCGGGTTTACGGTGCGTTTCACGAGGCCTTTCTTCTCGAGCGAGTCTATCATGCGCATCACAACCGACTTGTTCTTGCCTGTTGCTATGGCAATGTTTTGCAGAATCTGGTCGGTCTTAGCCCTTATCATTGTCAGGAGTATAAACTCTTCAACGGTAAGTTTTATGTTTGCCTCGGCAGCATAGCGCTGTTTCATCAGGCGGTGCAGCTTATTGCGCAGTTTTCCTATTGTTGTTCCTAACAGTTCCTTTGGCATGATTTAAATTTTTTACAAAGGTAATATTATATTTTGAATTAGTTGCTATTGCGTACTAATTTTTGTGTTAAATAATTCTTTCATGCCCATGTTTCATGCCATAATTAAAGAACAGTTCATCGGCACATGGCATGTTTCTTTAGATTTTATCATCTGTAAGAGTCTTGCGCCAATGCTTTATGCCATGCATTTTCTGTTGTTGGCTTATCCGTGATGTTGATGTTTCGGCGTATACAGGTTATTTAATTCTGCGTTTGTCTATTATTTAATAATGTGTCCGGCAATGTCTTTCAGTAAGTCAACGGCCTGTGGCTTTCTCTTCATGCTCTCCTTAAATGCATCGTATTTAGGTGTCTTTATGGCATTGTTGTCAATTTTATACACCTTTAGTTTATGCATCGTAGAATCCTTCTTGCCAAGATTAACATTGCTTATCGTTGTCATTCCGGCATTGCCCGTTGTTATTTTTATAGAGTCAGCAGGTTGTTGTGCATTCTGTTTAGCTGACGTTTGTGCCGTGGCAGACAGGATGCAGACGTTGAAGATTAATGTTATTAAATAGAGTTTCTTCATAATTTTGTGCTTTTTTGCAAAGATAGAAAAAATTTGGATTACTTTCTGATTTTTTTAGAAAAAAACAGAATCATTCTTTATGGCAACGAATCTTCTGATTATGGTCTTTTTGCCAGTCGAAAGTTATGTCCGTATGTCGATTTTGCCGTCAGTCAATACTCTTTCTTACAGCTTTCTCCTTATCCTTTTTGCGCCATTTTAAGTCTGGTATTTCATCATGAAGCAAAAAGTGCGTGAAAATCGTAATATTTTCGGCTTGTTATGTTTAAGTTTGATATTTTTATTTCTTTTATATAATGCTTGTGTAATAAAATAGCGTACATTCACTTTCAAACTGTTAGTGGCTTGTTTACGACTCGTAACTCGGCCACTTTTCACTCAAAACTCGGCCACTTTTTATGCGTAAGTCATAGAGTTATTTTTAAGAAATCAGCGTAGATATTTTGGTCATGTATATTACAAGATAGAGTTTGTATGTGTTTTTACAAAGTTAGGGCTATTTTTTCCGCATATCCACAAGCGGATAAAGTTTGATTTTCTGCTGTCATACTGCTTGACATTGTCATGATAATATATTTTTTAATGTCAAATAAAGTAAATATTCTACGTAAAAAGCAGTATTTTTCTTCTTTAAAGATGGAAGACGCCAAATTTGTGAATAAAATGCTTTAATATGGAATATCCGGTCGAAAATGAGTATCATTCGGTATTTTCCCATGTAAAAATACGTTTAATATGTTAATTTATTTAAGTTAATTGGGCGTATTTGAGAACATTTTAGGTGTAGTCGTTTTCATATAATTGAAGATTTTTTAGTATTTTTGTATTCAGACTATAGGATCTTGGGTGCTATGTGTAATTTGTTAGACGGGTTCTTTCATTTCATAGAACAGGGTCGTTTATACCACGTCGAGTATGGCGAAGCGATGCAAAATGGGCGTTTGGTGTGAAATGTAGTCTGGACATAGTGAATGTGTTTGATTGGCGCTGTATTTGATACAATCCGTAATCTTACAAGTCAGTGCAATCATAGTCTTGAACAAGTCAATGATAGATATCCGAAATGTGATATATCATTCCGTGGAGATGCTATAGGTATGAATTGTACCCTTAGGGATACAAAAAATCATGTAGGTCTTTTAGCGAGAAGTGATTATTCATATTTGTGTGGACTTAGATGTTGTGTGTTCAACTATGATGTGAATTTGTTTGAACTTTAGATTGTGGAATGGACAACAGCAAAATATAACATTTCATTTATGTCTATAACTGAGTTCTGTCTAGAATAAAGTTAGGTCGTCGATATGGATGTAAAAGAGCATGCAATTGATGATATAAACACCCATGGAGGCGGTGAGAGTCCTCCCTGCACCGGGCTTATCCCCGATGCCCTCCCCGAAGTTCAAAAGCCTGTTTTGGCAGAGAAATCACACAGAGGGGTGTCCACCAAGAATGCTCTGTCGAGAACTATTACTAATACTAAAACACCTAAAGAAGTTCCACATTGGTATGTTTTGAGGGTAACATACGGACGTGAAAAGAAAGCATATGATTATTTGATTAGCAAGAATGTAGAGGCCTTCTATCCAACAATCAGGACTGTGAAGGAAGTTGACGGAAAGAGAAAGACAGTTGAAGAATCCCGTCTTCCAAATATATTTTTTGCACATGGAACAGAAAAAGAAATAAAGTCATTTGTTTATGACAACGTAAACCTTCCCTATTTACGCTTTTATTATCGTCATTTCCATGAAGGATCGCGAATTGTAAAAGAACCCCTCATTGTTCCTGATTATCAGATAGAGAGTCTTAAAATTATCTGTGCCTCCGAAGCGGAAGACATTATTATTGTGCCGCCTGATGTACATAAATTCCAAAAGGGCCAGACTGTACGCGTAATAGATGGTGTGTTTAAGGGTGTTGTAGGGAAAGTGGCCCGCTATCATGGGCAACAACGAGTGGCAATTATCATAGATGGTCTGCTAACAGTTGCATCAGCTTATGTACCAAGTGCGTTTCTGGATTATTAGATGGAACTTGGTTACAATTTATTGCCTTTTTCTATGAATAATAAGCATTAGTAAATAACTGTAAAGTCAATAGAAAACATCGTACCCTTATACTTGATAATTAAAGAATATATACTACTACTTAGAAAAACACGTTTGATAATTTTTTAATGCGTTTAATTTCGATTGTAATTTTTTGCTCGTGTGTTCGCTATTTAGCTTTTAAGAGAACCCATTTTCGCAGATAGATTTGCTACAAAGAACAAAATTAAGAAGCATTAAATACCTTACATGGATGAATTTATGTCTAAATGACAAAACGAATGTTAATTATTCTGATGTACTTATTTCCTTAATCGGTTATAAGTACATCAGAAAATTTATTGTTGGTAAGAATTTAAAATATACAGATAATTGGAGGTAATGAAAGGTGGTAAAGTTTGTTTTATGTTAAGTTACACTATATAAAGCTTAGAACTATTGTATTTGACACAAAAGGTCAAGTAGTCATGAGTTATACTTTAATGGTACCACCGTAACGATTTGCTATATTATTGTTGGTGATGACGATAGTAACAATAAAATGACCTCTTTACGACGAATTCCAATGAAACATGTTGAATTGTCATTTGAAAAATAAATAATAAGGAAAAATATGATTAGCGGAATAATTAGTGGCATATTGGCTGGCTATATTGCCAGTCGAATACAAAAAGGCGAAGGAAGTGGTTGTTTAATCAATCTTTTTCTTGGAATTATTGGCGGATTGGTTGGAGGCTGGCTTTTTAGTCTTATAGGTATTACTGCCTATGGCTGGATTGGGGAAATGAT